>OCLU01000019.1_pt1 | contig 18588 bp, 10 predicted proteins | sample 1538861 | NCBI WGS metagenome assembly OCLU01 (sample SAMN04571730, study PRJEB22368) | human gut metagenome | biome: human gut; material: stool | host: Homo sapiens | place: Luxembourg | collected 2012-12-07
CACCGAGATCTACACTCTTTCCCTACACGACGCTCTTCCGATCTCTTCAGTGAGATCTTTACATTCCTTGAGTATCTCGGCAGGTACCTCATTGCAACGCTTGTAGCGGCTGATGTCGGTAACATCATCCTTGGCGGTCCATATCATGGAACCGGAAGCCAGGAGGCGGGTTACGAGATAACTCTGGTACCAGTCGCCCTTACCGTTATCATAGCTTCCGCTGATGATGTAACCCTGGTATGGATCGTTCTCGATAGCGAACGAACCGGTGATATGGCGACCATACATACTGTCAAACTTCTGATACATCTCGAAAGTCAGGTCCTTGCGGTTGAAAACGATGTAGCAGTATGTGCCCTCAGCAAGAGGTTCACCGTTCCACTCAGCCAACTCCCATGTGCCATGAAGATTGGCAGGTGTAACTTCCAGAGAAGGCTCCTCCGGTTCTTCATCATCGCTGCTGCAGGCTGCAAAGCCGCAGGCAAACAAAGCAATCACCAGGAGGGTGAAGAGTTTTTTCAAATATTTCATTGTCTTGGTATTTTTTTCTTTTTTACTTTTTTACCCTTTTACCTTTCTAACTTTACAACGACCTGTATCGTTCTGTCAGACGGACGGGCATCCAAGCCCTCCAGAATAACAGGGAAGGTGAAGGATTCGGGCATCGTAGCCGGAATCTTATCGGCTATGATGGTGATGACGAGGTCAGCCTCATCACCCGGTTCTATCACCTCAGGCTCGGTCGTAAGACGGGCATAAGGAGGAAGAAGGAGGCTGGATATACGGAGCGGCTTGTCGCCGCTGTTTCCGCAGAGGATACGTGCCTCAGGCTCTGTGCCCGGCTTTACCTCTGTGATACTTGCCTTCGCCTGTTTCAGTCTGAGTACGCCCATCTTGTGCGGATAGCGTGCCCACTGGTCAGCACCCGGCAGCACCTTTCCCGTTAAGGCAAGCTTAACGGCAGGCTGTCCCTCTACCTCTTTCAGATAGAGATAAGCACCCGTATTGATGGTGCCCGGATAGCGGTTAGGCGTGAAGGTGAGCTGCACCTGACAGGTATCGCCAGGCTTCATCACATCGCCCTTGACATAAGAACTGGTACATCCACAGGTGGTTCTCACCTGTGTGATGTGCAGTATCTTCTTGCTCACATTCTTACCTACGAAGGTGAAGGTGCGAGGCGCATCGTCCTCGGTCATCGTACCTGCATCGATAAGCGGATGCTCAAACTTCAGCAGTTCCTCCTGCGCATTCACCGTAACAGGCAAAGCCAGGAAGAAAAGCGATAGGAAAGCAAATATCTTCATATTATATCCAATTACATCCAACCATTGTTACCGGCACTCTTTCTAACGGTCACAACTACGGTCTGGATGGTACCATCAGCAGCTGTTACGGTGAGCGATGTACTTCCGGCAGCGAGTCCCTTCACGATGAGCGTCTTGCCATCTACCGAAGCAGAAGCTACGCTGCCATTCGCTACAGAGCAAGAGAATTCCTCTGTCCGACCTGCGAAATATGCAGCGAGGTTGAGAGAAACAGTCTTCTCGATGCCCACATACACGTTAGGCAACTTCATATCAGAACTGAGTTTCTTGTTCTTGATGTTGTTCAAGAGCTGAGCTGCATCAATCAGACCAGCACCCATCTTGCCGATGTACTTAGAGAGCTGTACAATCTCTGGCGAAGCACCTACGGTAGTATGGTTCATGTAGTAGGTCTTGGTTGCACCATTCTGATAATGACTATCCAGTTCCTTTACAGACTTCTTCATCAGGGCTACGAAATCGGCAGCACGATAATGACGGTTCGTCTTGGCAGCATAAGCGAGACCCAAAGCAGCCACACCCGAAACGTGAGGACAAGCCATAGAGGTTCCCTCCATGTAGCCGTAAGCAGGCTTACCGTTCTGGATCATCGTAGAGAGCACAGCACCTTTCTGCTCGGTTGTCGTCTCTGCCCAGTATTCATCTTCCTGCTCGCCAATCTTGCTGTAATATTCCAAGTCGCCACCAGGAGCGCTCAGGGTTACGAGCGAACCGAAATCGGTGTAGCAGGCTGGAGTAAAGTCGGCAGCTAATGAAGATACGCTGACACACTTAGAGTAAGCACCTGGGAAAGCAGGATTGCCAGCATACTCGTTACCGGCTGCGAAGACTGGAATACCACCGTCGATGACACCATTAGGCGAACCGGCATTGTTGATGAAGTAATCCAGAGCTTCCTTCTCCAGCGGATAGGTCTCAGCCCATTCCTTCTCGGTAGCAGGACCCGGAGTATAACCGTTGATGATGCTAGACTCTGAAGAGTTGTAACCCCAACTGCACTGCAGGATGACAGCACCATTATCGGCAGCATACTTGATGGCTCTCGCCTCGCCTGCCAAGGTTACACTGTTCTGACCGGAGAATACCTGGCAAGACATGATCTTGACACCAGAGTTAGGAGTTCCGTCACCACCAGCTATACCACAAACACCTTTGCCATTATTATTTACGGCTGCAATGGTACCAGCTACGTGAGTACCATGACCGGTGTCATTGGCATCAGTCCAGGTAATATCGCCGCTCTCAGTAACGAAGTTGTAGCCATGAAGGTCGCCCTCATAACCGTTTCCGTCGCCGTCAGTCTTGGCACCCTGAACACTTTCGCCCGGGTTGCACCACATGTTGGCTGCCAGATCAGGGTGCTTATACATCACGCCCTCATCAAGAATAGCCACGATGATAGAAGGATCACCTGTGCAGGTCTTCCATGCCTCAAGTGCATTCACGTCACATCCTGCCTTAGCACCCACGTGATTATTGTTGAGGTTCTCAAAGTCATAGTGGCCCTCACCCAGGTTACGGTAATGCCACTGGCTGGCAAAGCCCGGGTCGTTTGGGTAGTTTGGCTCGTCCTCGGCTGCTGCGCGGGTAGACTTCTGCTGAAGCGCCTTATCGCTGAGATAGATGCGCTTGCTGTCGGTATTGTAAGCACGCTTGATGCGACCGTTGGTCTGAACCTTTGAGATTTCGCCCAACTGCTTCAGGCGCTCGGCAGCCGCCTTCAGGTCGGTTCCCTTATTAAACTTCACCGTATACCAGAGGTGGAGTCCCGCCTCGCGGGTTCTTGCCTCAGTATTTGCATCTACCGGGAATACTCGCTCAAAGCTGTAGCTTCCCAGGATGTCGAGCACCTCGTCGGTAGAAGGAATACCCGAACGGGTAGCCTTTCCGGAGCGAGTCTTGCTCAGTTGTGCCTGGTCGAGGATATCGCTCATTTCCGGACTGAACTTAATCAGCAGTTCACCCGCCTCAGCATCTGCAGGGATGGTGATTTCTGAATTGCCGTCAGAAGAGCCGATGGTTGACAGGCTGTCAGAACAGCCCGTCAATGCCAATGCGACCATTGCTATATAGAAAAACTTTTTCTTCATTGTTTGCTTCTATATTGTTTTTATGTTTATCTTACTTTTTCTTAGTTCTCCTGTACTTAGCCATCAGCGCAGCTTCATTAATATCGCCTGCTGCCACGTATTTGCGGTAGTAGAGCGGATAAGCTACACCTGGAACCTCCCATTTATTACCAGGGTCGCTGGTTCCGTAGAAGTAATCGAAACTGAAGCTATCCTCTGTCATATTAGAGAAACCAACGGCAGCGCCATCGCTGTTCTTACCCTTAGGCTGCTGGTTGAAGATCATGATAGAAGGAGTCCATTCTACCAGATGTGGATGATAAAGAATCCACTTTGGCACCGCACCAGTCAGGAAGTTAAGGTTGAGCGACAACTGACGGCAGTTTGGCAATACACGTGGCACCTGGTAAGGATAAACATCCTCGTAAACTAAAGAACCATCCTTGTGTTTGCAGGTTACAGGATTACCCTTGCCTGAGAGCAACCACTTGCAGGTATCGCCTACCAGCTTGTCGAGATAATCTTTCTTGTTGGTAGAGAAGTCAGACTTGCTGTATCGGGTAGCCTTGCCGGCAGCCTCCAAAGCTGCATCCATTTCATCATCGGTAGGAAGTTCACCCTCCAGGAAGCAGTAAGACAACTCGAGTGTATTCAACTTATCCCATGTCAAGAGCTTAAGAAGCGCCTGGCGGTCTGCGGATCCGGCATTTACCTTACCATACAGTCCGATAGGATAGTTATTATAAACATAGACGCCTGATGCATTCTTTTCGCCCAGCGAAGCGATGTTGGTGACAACATCCGTACGGCGCTGTGCGTAGAGAATGAGGTTACGCAACTTAGGGAAGTTCTTCTCGTTGACGATATCGGTGATATCCGACAACTTGTTGAAGTTGTTACTTACCAGGTTGAGCGTTTCAAGGCTGCTACCCAGTTTAGCAAAGTCAGCAGGCAACTGAGTCAGGCCGTAAGCCTGAACGGTAAGATTCTTCAGATACTTCAGCGAGCAGATTTCATCACCGAGGTTCACCTCACGAATCTGGTTGTTCTCGTTGGCAGCAACAGAGAATGACTCCAGGAACTTGAGGTTGCCCACTTCCTTAGGAAGAGTTTCGCCACTCTTGAGGTTGAACATGCTGAACTTGACAGAACGTACACGTCCCAAAGCCTCAGGATGCTCCTTCACGAAACCATCAGTAGCTTCCCAGAGCGTTACGCCGCTCCAGTTACGCATGTTATCGCTGGAATCGAAGGTAGCAATGCTACCCAGTTTCTGGTTGATCATGATGACAGAGAGAGAGTCACCGGCACGGTTGTCCTCAATCTTTGGTGCTGCCTTCTGACGAACGGTCAGGATGACATCATCTGTAGGATTGCCATCTGCATCTACCAGCTGGTCTTCATCCTTGACTGGCACGAGATGAACCTTAGCCACACGAACGGCAGGAACCACGTTCATCGCCCAGCGGAACTTGAAGTTCACGGTGCGAGGACGGTACTTTCTGTCCAGCACGATACCCAGGTTAGTACCTGTCAGCTTATTTTCATCCTTGCTGTTCAGAAGCCAGCCCTCACGCTCGCTCTCGTTCTCTGCCTTCTCGGCATCGGTCAGATCACCCTCGAAAGAATACTCAATCTTACCAATCTTGCATTCTACGTTGGCAGAAATCAGACTCTCGAAAGCACGTTTATCGTAAGAATCGGAGTTTTCGATTTCTACAACAGGATCCTTCAGGAAGATCTGCTTGCCATAACCGAACTGCGTGATGGTAAGCTTGCGACTCTGTCCGTTGGCACCCTGAAAACTGAGTTCTGTGCTGCGGAGCGTGTTGGAAAGAGTAGAATCCACCTTGATGGTACCCTCAACAGAACCCACGCCGTTGGCAGGCGAAAGCATCAGCCAAGGCTCAGAGGTATTTGCCACCCAGTCTTGCGAAGCAGCGATGACAATCTGCTCTGTTCCTCCCTCCGGACCTACAGCTATCTCCTCCTTATCGAGAGCCAGTCCTCCTGGGATTTCGACATCATCCTTATCGCTGCAGGCTGTGAAAAGCCCGGCAGCGAGAACGATACCTAATGTCAGTTTATTCATATATTTCATATTACTACTTTCTTATAGGGTTTAATTTTCGAGATCCAAAGCATCGCAACCGCGGATGTCCTGATTCTTGTCGTAGAACAGCTTATACATACCTGCCTTGATGTATGCGCAGACGCTGGTTACATCGATAGAGATGTTAGGGTTGTCTGCGATATTCAGGATATAAAGGTGAGAGGTCAGTGTCTCTTCTACCTTTCGGATATCGTTGGAACCAATCTGGAACTGGATCAGGCTCGGACAGGTTGTGATTCCTGTAGGCCATGTACGCAGGCAACGCTGGTCGTTATTCTCATCACGCTGGTGGTTGATGGCAAAGGCACGGAGCACGGCACTGTTCAATGGCTGGGTTGGCACCTCGGTGAAGCAGTTGTAGCTCAAGTCCATATTGGTAATGTATGGCAATGTGGTTGAGCGGAAGTCATCAGAGAGGGATGTCAACTTGTTGAATCGGAGGTCGATAACCTGCAGCAGATAAGCCTTCTTGCCCTTGATGGAACCCTTAGGGATGGTACGCATCTGGTTGCCGCTCAAATCGATGGTTGTGATTGGCGAACCGGCAGTAAACAGCTCTGAAGGGAACTTCTCTATCTTATTGTTTGACAGACTGACTGAAGCTGCATTAATACCCTTGTAGGTACCATGACTATTATCTACACCCGTAATCTCGTTGTAAGAGAAGTCTACAGAACCCATCTCGCGAACAGAACTTGCATCGAAGATATTCGGAATCTTCTTCAGTTTGTTATGAGCGAAGGTCAGACTCTCTACATCATCCGTAAAGGCACAGAGATTAGCAGGAATCTCTTCAATCTGGTTGTTGTTCAGATAGAGTGAAGAAAGTGCTACCTCAGAACCGAACGGATGTACCTTCTTGATGTTGTTGTAAGCCAGGTCGAGCAAACCGAGGTTTACCATCTTCTTCAATGCAGAATGCTCTGGGAACTCCTCCAGGTTGTTGTAACTCATATAGAGAATCTGGAGTGTCTTACCTGTCTTCTCGTTATTAGCCAAACGGGTCCAGTCGCTTCTCAACTGATTAGCAGAGATGCCCTTGCATCGTGCCAGGTTCATCGCCTGCAATTTAGGGAGATTATAGTAGAAGTCTGGAATGCGACTGATCTTCGGACAGTTGTAAAGTTCAATATCGGTCAGGTTTTCCATCTTGTCCCAATCCTCTTCCTTAAACTCCTGCTTAAACTTACCATAAACAGGATCGTCAGCATTGTAGAACTTCGCACAAACCTCATCGGATGTGATAGAAGAGTTACCGATGTAGAACTGCTGCAATTTGGTCAGACGGTAGATGGCCTTTGAAATACCGGTGATGCGGTTGGTCAACGTACCGATCTGCGCATCCTTCAGGTTGATGCGGCTGTCCTTCTTGATTCTGTTCTTCGGTGCCACCTTAGGATCAGAGTTGTAGCTTTTTACAATCATCTCCGACATGTTGGCACGTGGGTCATACTTCAGGAACTTGTTCTCATAGTCGTGACGCATGCTGCTCTTCTTTGCTGCAGTCAGACTGTTTGCATCATAATCATTGAAGATGTTGGCACCAATCTTCTCATCGTGAGAACCGAGGTTGAGCACCTGGAGTTCTGTCAGCTGTCCGATGGCATCAGGTACGATTCCCTTTGCACCGAAACCAGCAATGATAAGACCGATGACACGGCCGTTGCTGTTGAGCGTTACGCCCGGCTGTTCGCCCCACATATCGAGTTCCTTGTTGAAGTTCCAGTTAGCTCCCTTGAAGGTAGCATCGCCATAGAAGCTCCACTCCTTACCCTGGAGAGATTCCCAGATAGCCTTCAGAGCCTCATAGTCCTTGATATACTCCTTGGTCTTGGAAAGGAGGATAGGCACCTGAGCTTTATCATTGAGTTGATTGTCCTCTATAATGAAAGCCTCACCCTTTACAGGCTGGGTCTCATACTTGGTCTTCACCGCACCAGTCTTGCCATAGGTGGTATATGAGGTAACCTGATAAGTACCGGCAGGCAGCCATACGGTAGAATCGCAGTAAGCTGTACCTGTATCCATATACTTATCGTTCTCATTGTCAGGATTCTGATGCTCTACGCTAGACTCCTTATATTTCACCTTCAGTTCAGGGAAGGTATAAGTCTCACGGGTAAAGAGGTTGGTTACGCTGACGTCAACGAGACGGATGTTAGAGAAGAGATACTCAGTACCACCGGCACGGGTCTTCTCCCACTCCTTCACGAGATTGAACTTCACCTTACCACGCTCCACAGTCTCCACCATGAGGTTCTGTACTTCCAGACCGCCACCTACAACAGTGAATGTTTCGCCGGCAGAAGAAGCCAGCAACTCCTCGTCTACAGCATCATAGAGATAGAAACCGATGACGGTGTAAGTACCCGAAGCGAGTTGCAGTTTTTCACTTCTCAGACCATACTCTGCATTCTCTGAATTATAAGAATTGAGCACCAGTGTCTGAGACACAGTTGTACCGTTGTGCTCCATGACCACCTTGATTTTCTTGGCATCATCCAGTTTTTCAAGTTTGTCAAGGGCAGTAGCACGGGTAGCTCTAGAAGAAACCTTCTTGCTGAGCTTGAACTGCACATATCCGTATGTGCCGTCCCAGCCTCCGGTTTCATCATCCGAGCAACTTGTTGCTGCAAAGGTCAGGAGAGAGACCAAGAGCAACAAGAGTGCCTTACTATATTTTCTGAATGTCTTCATTACTTTCTCTTACTTCTAAATCCCATATTATTGATAATGACTACTCGCTGGCATACTCTCTGCATGTCGTTGAAACCAGCAAGGATAGGATAAGTGAGCTCATCGGCATTCAAGCCGACATAGATACCCTTATCGTCCTGTCCTACCTCGTAGTTTTCATCAGGAACAGGGTTTCCTGTACCGTCGTAAATGACTACGTTTGCTCCAGCTGAAGGATCCCATCCGTCAATCTGAGGATAAATAGCTACATAACCACCATAAACTGTTGATTCAAATACTTCTTTACCAGTATAACTGAAGATGCCCTCAGCATATGACTTAAACTCCTCATTGGTTGTCAAGGCACAATCTGCCTCCATACCCATGCTGGTAACAATCGGAGCAGTAACCTCAGAATCGCCCTTCTTTTCTTCCTTCTGGACAACATCCATCAGGAAGTAGCGGTCGTAATCGCTCTTCACTGTCATGAAGTCTTCCTCCAGCATTCCGTCGAGTCCATTCTCCAGACTCTCGAATACGCTCTGTGGCAATGCATAGACCAGGAACTCACGGCTTCCGCTGCCTAATGGAGCGACTGTGAGCTTCACATCACCCTTCTCACCCTGCAACTTCACAGCGCCGGATGTTTCCTCGCGCAGACCATCTTCCTTTTTATCGAAGACTACCAGCTGGTAAGCATCACCCAAGGTCTTGAGGGTGAAAGGAACGAAGTTGTAGAAGGTAAAATCGTTGGTATCACCACCAGTCAGGCTAGAACCATTCTGAGTGAACACCTTACCATCGAGAGATACATTCCATACTGCCCACTGTGAAGAGGTTGGATAAGTAACATCCATGGTGCTGGTGGTCATACCATTATAGATAACAGGTACGGTTACAGCAGCCTTGCCATCCTCAGAAGTGAAGGTGATGGTGTAGTTGCCGTCCTTAGCGATGGCATACTTAGCACTTACACCCTGATTCTCCTTGAAGGAAACTCCGCCTACAGCATCCTTGTTAGGTGTACCTACCAGGAAGCCGCCTTCCAAGTCTACCCAAGCAGGAGTATTGGTAACAGCAAAACGGAAGTTTGACTTTACAGTAAACTTGGTGTATACATTGTAACCTACAGTGATACCTGTCTCGGTGATATCATTGCCAGCCGCATCGTAAACCTTCAGTATATGGTCGGCAGCCGAACGCTTAACCTCAGCGATGGCAACCTTCTGACCACCCATGCTCAGGAAGAGCTGAGCCACGCTCATATCATCGCTGGCATCATCAGCAGTAATCTTAACCTTGATGGTCTGCTTGCCTGCAGTACCATTGAGTACGAAGGCGTCTGTTTTCTCGCCCTGCACCAGTTTACACCAGATTTTGTCTGAAGAAAGACTCCAGCTCTCGTTGGCATCGAAGGTGAAGTCCAACTCAGCACCAGCTTCACCGGCGATAGTCTGTACCTGTGGGAACACAGGAGTTACGGCATCGTCATCGCTGGAACAAGCAGTGAACAGAGTCACTGATACCAGCGCCATCAATACGAGCCAATATTTTGAAATCAATGTTTTCATTTTCTTTTTATTCTACGTTTAATATCCTTGTTCTTTCAATTTCTCTGCCTCTGCATCGCTGATCCATTCATACATGGTGATGAAGGTTCCTACGTTGCCGAAGCTTGAACCATCCTTGTTGTCAACACTCATGTTGACATACTGCAATACATAGTTCTGGCAGGTGTTATAATAAGAGGTATAGAGAGAAGGCTGGCTGATGCGCAACTTGCCGTCTCCATAGATGGTACCGAACGCCTCGCCGGTTTCACCAACTATCTGGTCGTCCATCTCAACCTTTGGCTCAAGCATGTTCTTGGTATTGAACTTCAACTTCAGGTTGTAGCCCTTATAGTAAACATCCTTCAGCAGAACGGTATTCTCCTCGCCTTCCACTACCTCAGTCTTGATCAGACGGTTGGTTACGTTGTTCAGATACTTGCTGTAGAAGGTAGATGTTACCATACACCAGCCTGAGAAGTTGTGGATATCGAAAGGACAAGACTTCTGCATTACCACGTGGGCATAGTCCTTATAGAGATCTGTCCAGTTATACTTCTCCGGAATCACCAGTTTCAGGGTGAAGCCGAGCGAGTCGGTCTTGCCGATGTTATCATAGATACCCTGAACCTTCACATTTCCTACCATCTCGCCCGCCTTGATTGTAACGGTGTTGTTGAGGATGCGGTAATGCGTACCCTCGATGGCATTGCTCTGCTTGTCTACTACCTCCACGCCGAAGGTGCGGTCGTAGTCAGCTTTTTCGGTTGCAGATACAGGCACATTGAAAACCTCGTTGCTTTCCTGTACTGCATACTGATAGAGCGTATCAGAGAACATGATATGACTTGGACCAGCATAAGTGGTATAATCCTGTGAACAACTCACAAGAGCGATGAGTGCAGCTACGGCTGCCAAACATCCCATCATTATTTTCTTCATGATCGTCTCCTTATTTTATTTGTTACTTTCATTAGGCTGAATCTCAGAACCTGGTGCCTCAAGCTCATGCTGAGGAATTGGCCAGACAAAGAGAGGGTCATCCTTTTCAACCTTCAGACTGCTCTGCACGAAGTTGGCAGCAGGCTGGTCGGCAGCCTTACGCTCAAATCCCTTGTGCCAGCGCTTGAGGTCGTTCAGACGGAAGCCTTCCATATAGAGTTCCTTCACACGCTCTGCCTCGATTATCTTCATGGCGTTGCTCTCGCTCATCGAGGTGTTTCCACCATATGAAGAGTAGCGGGCTGTACGCAAGGTAGAGATATCCTTACCTGCCTTACTATAGTCCCCCTTCATGGCGTAAGCCTCTGCACGAATCAGATACTGCTCTGAGAGACGGAACACCATTGGCTGGTGAACATGCAGGATATTGTTGTTCAGGAATTCTGCATCGCCGAAATACTTGCTCAGCAAAGGCCACTGCAAACCGTGCTCATAACCTGTTACACGGGTTGTGAAGATGGCTGCAGCACGGAGGTCATTGCTGTCGAATGAGTTGATGACCCATGTCTCAGGCACATAGTCTGGACGATAAGTTACATAGTTGTAGTTATCGAAGATGGTACCCAGTGCACCGCCATAGCTGTTCACGGTAAAGCCTACCTTCCAGATAGCCTCACGCGAATCACCATAGGTCCAGATATACTTGTAATCGTTCACCTTGTTTAAATAGGTGTTGGAAGAAGCCTTCTCCAATGTATAATACTTACTGCCGATTACCTTAGATGCATACTTGATGGCATCATCATACTTGTGCATATATAAGGATACGCGCGCACGCAAGGCATGACAGGTATACTCATTGAAGTAAATCTCGTTGTAGAGACTTCCTGTGAAGTCTTCGTCTACCTTCAGATATTCAGCAGCCTTGTCAAGGTCTCTCAATACGAAATCGTATGATTCCTTCAGACTAGCTCTCTTCTGTGGCTCATTGCCGTAATAGTGCTCTGTGAGTACCACGCCGAGTTCCTTCTCTGCCTGCTCATCGCTATCGTAAGCCTTGCAGAAACACTTGATCAGTTCTGAATAAGCCAGTGCACGGGCAAAATAAGCCTCGCCCTCACACTGCTCCAACTTGTCGAGCTCCTTATCACTGTTGGTGTTTGCCTTTACCTTATCTACATTATCGAGCAGGAAGTTGGCATTGTTGATAACACCATAAAGATCGGCATATACCGCCTCGATGTCGGTGTTGGTAGCCTTGATATCTTTCCAACGGTAGATATCGCCATAGGCATTAGAGTAGCCCTTCACGCAGTACACGAAGTCTGCCTGCAGATCTGGCAGGATTGTCAGATTGCCCGAATAGAGGGCGCTGCTCTTGAAACTGTCGTAGATACCGTACACCAGCTTGTCTATGTCGCCCACCGTGTTGATAGCCTGGTCCATGCGGATAGAATCCTCAGGATACTTATCAAGACAGGAAGACATCGAGAGGGCTAGGATTCCCGACAGGATGTATGTCTTTATATTTTTGATATTCATTTTTTTCTCCTTTCTTGGTTAGAATTGCAATTCAACACCCAGAGTAAACTGGCGTGATGCCGGATACTGTGCCTGGTAAATATTGGATGAAACCTCAGGATCCAGACCGTTGAAACCGGTTACGGTGAAGAGGTTCTGTGCCTGACCGTAGATTCTGACCATAGAGAAGAAGTTGGTCTTGCGCAACAGACTCTGTGGCAAAGAATAGGACAGACTGAGATTCTTCAGACGGAGGAACGATGCATTCTCCAAGAAGCGGTCGTCGAGCTGGGTTACCTCGCCCCAACGTGGGATATCGGTAATATCGCCTGGCTGCTTCCAACGGTCGTACAACAGACGGTTTGACTGGTTGTAAGCAGTACCGAAGGTTACACCGCTCTCCTCGAAGTAACGGTCGTTGTTGATCACGTAGCGTGTACCAATCCAGCTGAACTGGGCAGAAAGCTGCAAGCCCTTCCAACGAAAGCTTGTACCGAAACCGCCCATCCAAGGTGCATCATAGGTCTTGCCTGTCATCACCTTGTCGCTCTCGCGGAACTCGTTGGTCACGTTGCCATCCTTATCATACCAGAGCTGCTCACCATTCGCTGGATTCACACCGGCATAACGGTTCAGGAAGAACTCGCTTACTGAGTGACCTACCACATACTTCAAACCGGTGGTTGAGTTTACATACTCGGTTACACCGTTATAGAGTTCCTTCAATCGGTTCTGGTTGTAAGATACGTTGGCACTTACATTCCAGGTGAAGTCGCGTGTGCGGATTACATCACCGTCAGCGCTCAACTCGATACCCTTGTTAGCCATCACACCTACGTTCTTCCAGCGATAGCCCTCGCCGGTAACGGTATAAGACTCAGGAACGCGCATCAGCATATTGGAGGTACGCTTGTAATAAGCCTCGAAGCTGAAGTTGATTCTGTCGAGGAAGCCCAAACGGAGGGCGAAGTTGTTTGCCCATGTTGACTCCCAACCCAATTCCTCGTTACCACTCTGTGATGGAGAGAAACCGGCAGTATTATCGTAGTTGGCACCACCCGATACCAGAGCCAGGTGATAATAGTTAGGAATCTCAGAGTTACCCGATGTACCGGTACTTACGGCAATCTGGGCAGTGCTGAGCCACTTCATATCCTTCAGCCAGTCGGTTGACTTCACGTTGTACATGAAACCGAGCGACCAGAATGTACCCCAGCGATGATCCTTACCGAAACGTGAAGAAGCATCAGTACGCAGAGAGAAGTCGGCATAGTAGAGCTCCTTATAGTTATACTCGCCACGCATGAAGAATGACAGGTAAGAGTAGTCAGAAGATGAATCTGCCCAGCGGCTGGCACGTGTACCTGATGATACGTTGGTCAGGAGATCGCTGGTCTGACCCTTGGAATATACCTGGAAACCCTCTGAGTGGAAATTGACAGCCTCCTGACCCAGCATCACGTTGAACGAATGGATATCGTTCAGAGTGAAACGGTAGTTAGCCGTAGTGGTCTCTGTCAGGTTGATGGCATCGCTGCTCTGGCGTGCCGCAGTACCCTGTCCGTTATTTGAAGAGAGACTTGGGAACGACTGGAGGAACGCTGTAGAATGGGTGAAATCGGCACCGAACTGAGTACGGATAGTCAGATTCTCTATCGGATAGATTTCAGCATACATGGTAGAGAGCACCTTATATTTCTTGTTCTTGATAGGATTCAAGCCCATGTAAACGATAGGGTTCTCGCTGGTTCCAGCCCAGTTGCCTGCAGCAAGTGAAGCCAGACTGCCATCCTTTGCGTATGGATTCCAGTAAGGCAGCATGAATCGGCATGCTGAGATAGGAGTAACGGTATTATAGCTACCGTCGTCAGCCTGCTGAGCCTCCTCATAGGCAGCCATGGTGTTGGTACCTACCTTCAACCACTTGCCAGCCTTTACATCAGCATTGGTGCGGATGTTGTAACGGCGGAAGGTTGAATTCTGTGCGATACCGTCCTGATCGTAGAAACCACCAGAAACATAGTAGTTCAAGCGGTCGGTAGCACGGTTGATAGAGAGTTCGTAGCTCTGCAGCGGAGCGCGGTCGTTGAACACCTCGTCCAGCCAGTTTACGTTTACTCTTGAAAGGAGATTGTAATCCTTACCTGTATCCAGACCTACTTCTTTCTCAAACTGGATACGCTCGTCGGTATTCATCATTTTCCAGTTGGTCTGTGCCAACTCAGAGAAACCATACTGTGCACGGAGCGTAATCTTCGCCTTGTCCATTGCCAAGCCTCGCTTGGAAGTGATGACAACCACACCATTGGCAGCACGTGCACCATAGATAGAGGTAGAAGAGGCATCTTTCAATACAGAGATACTTTCGATGTCGTTAGGACTCAAGGTATTGAAATCAGAACTTGAGATTGGCACGCCGTCGAGGATAAAGAGTGGCGACTTGCCGGAGTTGATAGAGTTAGTACCACGAATCTGGAAGGTAGCCGCCTTGCTAGGTTCACCCGAAGAAGAGATGACCTGCAAACCAGTACTCTGTCCCTGCAAAGCTTGGTCGAAGCTTGCCGCCGGCACATTTTCTATCTTTTCAGACTTTACGGCAGACACGGAACCCGCAATGGTTCCCTTCTTTCTCACGCCATACGCCACCACAACCACTTCATCCATCATCTTGGAATCCGAAGCAAGGGTGATGTTGAGCGTATTTGTCTGCGCTTTCACAACGTGCTTCTGCGTAACGCAACCCACATAAGAGTAGGCAAGCGTAGCCTTCGAAGCACCCTTAATTTCGATGGTATAGTTACCGTCAATATCGGTCACCACACCATTTGATGTTCCCTCTTGCATAATGGTCACACCAATCATCGGTTCGTTGTCTTCAGCAGACACGACTGTACCCTTGACGCTGAAACTCTGCGCCAAGACCGATTGGATAGACAACAATACAAGTGAGACAAGTAAAAGAGTTAATCTTCTCATCCTTGTTTGTTTCAAGTTTACTAATTAATAATTATTATTTTTTTCTCATTTTTTTCTCGTTTGGTAAAAGCCGAAAGCACTCAGGGCGACACTTCGCCCCTCCATTTATACATTCTTTCACTAATATGCACGCATGGAAATACCTATTTAACTTAAATCGGTGCAAAATTACGAATATTTTCTTATTTGCCCAAGATAATCGCTTAAAATTTAAATGTTTGATATGAAATATCTATGTTTTTTAGCATATATGTTCATAAATTTAGTTAATTGTCGATTTTTTGTCACATCCGATTACAGTTTGCAAAACCAAGTTCAATACACACTTTTTTTTGTTTCTATGCAGCCGTTTTCATAAAGCTGAAATTACGTCCCGACGTAGCTTGTACTACGTCGGGACGTATCTTTTGCTGCGTCGGGACGTAGCAAATGCTACATCGGGACGCATTTTTTACTGCATCGGAACGTATTTTATCAGCTGACGCAAGTAGCTCAATCAGCTAACGCAAGTAGCTCAGTCAGCAGGCTAACGGAAGCACATCATTTATTTACCTCTTCACCTTCATATATTCCGTAGGAGTCATGCCATACTCCTTGGAGAAGCATTTGGAGAAATAGCTGCTGTTAGAGAAACCAACGGTATACATCACCTCGGAAACACTGAACTTACCCTGGCTCAGGAGCTCGGCAGCACGGCTCATACGCATCTCACGGATATACTCTACAGGCGTACGGCCCGTTATCGCCTTCGTCTTGCGATACAGCTGTTTGCCACCTATGCCTATCACATCCTGCAACATCGAAACATTGAAGTCAGAATCAATCATGTGCTTCTCTATCGCCTCATTGATCTCTTCGAGCAGACGCTTGTCTGCCACATCCAACTCGCTGACATCTACTTCCTTCTTTTCCTCTTCAGAAGACTCAGAGCGTGCAAGAACTGGTTCTGAGGATGATGACTCAGGCTCAGATACAGGCGAAGCGGATAACCCAGTGGCAACAGAAGATGACACCTCAGGTTTCTTCACATTCAGGTAGCGGACCATCAGAGCTGTCACCTCATCAAATGAATGATGAGCTACGGCAGCCTTCAAATCTTCCGTCAGACGGTTGAAGAAGTCCATACGCATCTGTACCTGCTCCAACACCTCAGCCTTCTGCTTCTGGGCATCAGCCAGTTCCTTGCGCAGAAAATACCAGCTTACCAGCCATGCCACAAACACGATGAGTGCCGTGATATAGAAGAGCTTGCACCACAAGGAGAGATACCAAGGCGGCAGGACGGAGATGTCGAGCGAATAAACCTCGGCAGCTATCTTGCCTTCACCATCCACGGCATGAACCGTAAGATGATAATCGCCATACGACAAACCATTGTAGGTGATATCGATATTGCCGGAGTTCAGATAATGCCAGTCGTGGTCGCTGCCTTCGAGTTTGTAAGCATAAACGGCTGAAGGATGATCAGCAAAAGGAAGGTCGGTGAGCTGCAGGGTGAAGTTGTTCTCATCACTCTTCAGTTTCAGGATTTCTCCACGCTCCTCACAAGCCTGTCCGTTTACGATGATTCCAGCCAGCATCAGGCGGGTAAACTGCTTAGGCTTCTGTGCTACATCGGAACTGATTGCCACATAGCCGTCATTGCCGCCCATCATTACCTCATGAGTCTGTCTGCTGTAACAGATGTTGAGCGGCGCAACAGAAGGAATCATGAAGCGCTGGCTCTCGCCCTGTGGATTAATTACGCAGCATTCATTGCCCGATACCACCCATATCTTGCCTTCCACATCGCACATGGTACTTACCTTGCCACCAATCTGCCATGTCTTGGAAGAAAAGCTGTTACCCAGCACAGAACCGGCTGCATAATAACAGGTTACCGAATTGTTATCACCCATCCAGATATTGCCCTTGCTGTCTGCCATCAGATAGTTGACAACATCAGAGTTAGCTACCTGCACCACCTTCATATCGTTCGGATTGATGCAGTCGAGACGGGTATAGGTAGAAACCCAAATCCTACCCTTTCCATCCATCACCATCTGACCTACATGCAGACCAGAGAGCGCATTCTTTCCCTTGTCCGAGTAATGCCAGTCGGCTATGGTCTTGCCGCTCAGAAGAGCCGCCTTATCCATCACGAAGACACCGCCCTGATAAGAACCCATCCATATCCTGCCCTTCTTGTCCTGAAGAATATCGTAAGCCCAGGCAGTAGAATACTTGCCACTCTTATCGTAGACGATGAAGTTGCGCATCTGACGGGAACTGCGGTCATAGAAGTTGATGCCATGGTCGGTACAGATCCATACATCGCCGTCATGGTCTTCATAAATCTTGCGTACACGGTTATGACTCAGCGGGAAGGCAGAGCTGTTCTGCTTGTACCATGCCACATTCTGATAGCCTTCAGCATTCCGGGTGAAATGAATCAGACCATTGGTACCGCCCATCCACCATTCGCCGTTACGGGTCTGGAGCATGGCATGGAGACAGTTGCCCTCACCCGACATCGTAATCTTATCGAGCGATACATAGCGGTAATAGGTATGGGTAGTGAGACGGGAGAGTCCATTGTCAGTACCCACCCATACATTCTGCCATTTATCTACAAAGCAAGCCCAGACGATGTTGTTAGGAATAGAAGCATCATCGCGGGAATCGTGGATATAATGGGTGATGGCATTGGAGAGTGCCATCTGATAGAGTCCGTTATCTGTTCCGATATAGAGATTGCCGGCAGCATCTGTAGAAAGACATTTGATGGAATTGCCGTTCAGAGCTGGAATCTGTGAGAAGTTCCTGAGCTGCAGATCGGCACAATAGAGAGCGCCCTCGGTACCAATCCAGTAGCATCGGCGCTTGGCATCATAAGCGAGCGCATTAACCAGCGGCTGTTCTCCGGCACGGAGCGGAATCAGTCTGCTGCCGAGACGCAGACCAGCAAGCGAACCTACGAGCAAGCCTCGCGGAGTAGAGAGCAAGGCATAGACATCGCCACCGAAGTCAGTCTTACCACCCTTGATATCGAGCACACGGAGTTCCTTCAGCTGCTTGCGCTTCGCCTCATCGGCAAAAGCCTTCATGGCTGGTGTTTCGGCATATTGATAAGATTGCGTATCGAATTTCAGGATGCCGTTGCCAGTAGCCAGATAGAGCATTCTGCCCCCGAAACCGAGCGCATTGACACGCGTATTACTGAATGTATGTTCCTGAAAATGGCGGTAGCCATGATAACCATCATAGCTGTAAAGACCGTTGTCGGTTCCGAGCCATATCATTCCATCACTGTCCTGGGTAATGGCACAAACGGACTGAGCACCTTCAAGGGAGGTGTTGACGAAACGCTGCGCATGGATGGCGAGCGAAACAAAGAGCATAGCAATTGCCATGCTGATGCGGTTTATAGGTTC
>OCLU01000028.1_pt1 | contig 17282 bp, 10 predicted proteins | sample 1538861 | NCBI WGS metagenome assembly OCLU01 (sample SAMN04571730, study PRJEB22368) | human gut metagenome | biome: human gut; material: stool | host: Homo sapiens | place: Luxembourg | collected 2012-12-07
ATCTGCGAGATGTAAACATCATCAAGCGTGTATGTTATTGTTGATGACGATTCATTCTTGATGTACCAATACACCTTTGAAACCGTAGGTCCGTCAGTAGCTTTCGGCTTGATTTCAAGGTTTGTCACAATAGGTGTGTCTATTGAATCTGTGCTTACAGATGTAACACTGATTTCCGTGGTTACGGAATAGGTATCTCCATATGCACCGCCCTTAATTGTTGTTGTGAGCTTTGCAGTACCCTCAGCCACAGGAGTAATTACACCGTTTGCACCGACTTTAAACACGCTGTTTGATGATGACGAATAGCTTATACTGCTACCTACGTAATCTGTTCCTGCAACAAGGCCTGCGTTAAATGTACGGCCCAGAGGAATGTTAATACTGTCGTAACAATTGACAAAGTTAGCACAGTCAGTTAAAGGATTGTTAAAAGAATATGTATCACAGTTGTGATAACCATTCTCCACACCCGCTCTTAATGTAAATACATAACAATTAGTTGGGGAAATTTTAGGGCAATATGATGCAACACTTATGCAGGGGGTAGCATTCACTCCTGAAGGGCTATTATTTACATATATCTGAATACGTTTAGCAGTAATCGGAATGTCAGCATATAAAATTTTATGACCGTCAACATATTTCACATACGTCATATTGATAACATCAGTCGTCCAACTTGGGTTATCTTTATCTTCAAGTGAATAGCGTATCTTGGTTGTTGTGTCGGAATCATTCCAACTTTTAACACCATTTGCATTAAAATAAATTCTGTACTTGTCAAGAGTAGTTTTCGTATAAGTACTGTTACTACCGACAATATCATTATAAGACCTATATGTCTTGAGCGGTTTGTTGACGCCGACATAAAGTCCCGAAGCAGATGCCGTACCGCTTGTTTTCAGACCTTTTATAAAAAGCGAAACATTCTGTTCGGCATTGCCCGAGTTAGAAATTTCGGTGCAAAAATATCTTCTCTTTCCTGCCTCCAGAGAACCTCCGAAATTAGTAACTGCATTTTCACCGAAAGTAGAGCCGTCATCACTTGACTCAACGGTTTTGATGCTGATGTTCTGACCGTTGCTGATTTTGTACTGACCGCTCCACCTGAGAGAGTCACCCGATTCGGTTCGAGGACGGCTGAACCATGAAAAAGTCGTGGTCACACCGCAAAGCAGACAAAGTACAAGTCCGAGTGCGATTACAATTGCAAATTTTGATTTCTTCATGGTTTCACCTCCGTTGATTTAACCTTTAATTTTACTTTGTTGTCCAAGAACCACCGCAGTTATCCCAACCGTCGTTTCCGGTTGCCTGAACAAAACAGTTTGTTCCGTCTGTCGGAATGGCAATACCTTCTACTTTACCTCCGTGAGCACCCGGAGTACGGTTCCATTCATTATCCCAACTATTCTCGGTTGTATTGCCGTTCATTCGGCTAAATATAATCATGTCATATTTGCCAGATGCATCCATAGTAAATGTATAGCAATTATGAGATGCATCTTCGGTCATGCTGTACCACTTTCCGTCGCCGGTTGATTTTTCATATACATAGGCAGCAAAACGCTCATTTTTATTGGTTGTCCAGTTAGTGTTCGGGTCAAAGTACATTACCTTTGTTGAACTCTTAACAAACTTTGCATAATAATGAACCGAAGAATTTACTGAAATACTGAGTTCGGCATTATCTGCAACCTTATGTATACAGTCGCTGTCGGAATACCAGCCGGCAAACTGATAACCTTCATTGCAAACAGCTGTTGCCGTAACGGTTGTCGGGTCGGAATATGTATTTGTTACGGCACTTGTGTGCACAACACCGCCAACGCTGACTTTACCGCCTGTAAAACCGTTTGTTTCCTTAGAGCCTGCTGAATTATAGCTTACGGCATCAAGAACAACTTCATAGCTGGCAAACGGGTAGGTTGTCCATTTGCCGAAAGCTTGATCTTTATCACCGGACGATGTTATTACATAGCAATTACAACCGGAATCCCTACCTTCTATATTCTTTGTCTGTACAAGTTTATTATTCCACTTATTATTCGAGTCATAACTATTATCACTTGTGTTTTTCATCTTTACAAAAATATAATTTTCACAAGAAATCCAATTATAATCGCTCTCATTTGTAATTTCAGCCTTGTAAACATTTCCCTCAACAAGAGTCATGTCAAACCAATGTGATGTACCACCTTGCCACATATATAAGGCAATACTTGATGTATTTGCACCATCGTTATATGTTTTCCATTCATTAGGAACTTGCAGATATACAACACGCTTTTGTTCAACTTCAAATTTAGCATAAACAGTTGTGTTAGCCTTGATAACCGTTGTCAAAGAATTGTTTTTGTAATCGTCTGTATACGGTTGTGTACAGCCAAGGTCTGTGTACCAACCGCTGAACGAATAACCCGACTTTGGAGTAGCTGTCAGTGCAACACTCTCGCCCCACTTTGCAACAGTAGAAACTGTGCTTGCGGCTGTTGTGTCGCCTGCCTGAACAGTACCGCATGCATTGCTGACTGCTCCGTTAAGTACGGCTGAAGCCTTTACCTCAAATTCTTTAAGCTTGAACCTTGCATGTAAAGTAAAGTCAGCTTTGATGTTTTCACAAACATAAGTTGCCTTGTTGCTGACTGGAGTAACGCTTGAATCGTTATACCAACCGTCAAAGTCATAACCCTCGGCAGGGGTTGCAACAAATGTTGCACTTCCGTCATAATCCACCGAAACTGTAACTGCAGTTGACGGTCCAACTTCTTTAGGTGCGGTAAACTTTACCGTACCTACTGAATCACCGTCAACAACTGCGTTGACTGAAAATGACTGCGGCTTAAACAATGCGTAGTATTCGCAATCGGCATCGACATTTGTAAGAACAAGCTGTTGTTTCGATGCTACAGAGTTTGTACATTCCCTGTCGGAATACCAACCCATAAACTCATAATTTAGCTTTGTATTTGCAACAAGAGTTACGCTATCACCGTTGGTAACCACCGCAGTTGATGTTGCACCTTCCTGCGAATCGCCTGCCTTAACAGTACCTGCTGTATCGACAATATTTCCGCCGAACACGGCATTAGCGATAACTTTGCGAGATGATACATCCGAAAACTCTGCATACAGAGTCAAATCCTTCTTTATTGCCGCAGTTTCCACTGTCTTATCTGTGTACTGACAATCGTTAAGAATCTTGTTGTCTGCTTTTATATTGCATTGCGGATCGGTAAACCAACCCTTAAACTCATAGTTGGCATTTGCTTTAGCCGTGAGTGTGGCAAGCGTACCCCACTCAACAGTTGTCTCTATCTTTTCGGCAGGGGCATCAGTTCCAAGCTGAACCGTACCGCCCGCTCCGTCGATTTTTCCCTCTGTTACTGAATAAACTTTGAGATTAAGATTGATAATCTTGAATTTTGCATACAGAGTATAGTCAGCCTTTATGCTACTTACTTTGTACGGAGTCGTATTACTGACAAGTGTCTGACAGTTTTCGTCCGAATACCAGCCGACAAACTCATAACCCTCGCCTGCATTCGCAACAAAAGTTGCAGAACCGTTGTAATTTACCTTGACGGTAACGCTTGTATTAGAAGCCGCAGATGACGGTGAAGAAAACTGTACTGTGCTGTTTTTCTTATCATTCGGATGATTTGCAACCGCTGTTACCGAGAACTGCTTAATCATAAATTTGGCATAATACAAATGATTTGCCTGAATATTCTTAATTGAAAGCGTAAGATCCTGACTTTCCAGTTTTGTGCATTTCTCGTCAGAATACCAACCCTTGAAGTCATAGCCCTCTTTGGGTGTGGCTGTGATTGATGTGTTTTGCCCCTCAAGGTATGAACCGACAGTGTATGCGCCCTCTTCGCCGCCTGAAATCTTAACAGTACCACCTGTGCTGTTTGCAACAGCTCCGTCCGAGACAGCTTTTGCCTCAACCTTATACTGTCTTTGGAATTTCGCATAAAACTTATGCTCGGCTGATGTATCATTTGCTGTGTAAGTACCGTTGCTGAGGGTAACGGGAGCTTTAAATTCAGGGTCAGAGTACCAACCGATAAATCTGTATTTGTTGCTGTCGGTCGGTTTTGCATTAAGAGTGACGGTTGTACCCTCTGTAACCTTAGCTCTTGTTGCGCCGTCCATACCGCCTGTTACACTTACTGTGCCCATTGGTGCATTATTATCCTTTTCATCCGTACATGTAGAATAAACGGAAACAATAGCCGGAGGTGCCCAGTAACCTGTGTTTTGTGAAGTAATAACATAGTTCACCGAAGAATTTCTGTTCGGTGCGCTGATGCTGTAATCTTTGCCTTTGTAAGTAAATTTGAATGTAATCGAATGTGCTGCATTGCTGTTAGGATTGGGCAAATATGCAACCCAACCGCTGAGTGACGCATTGTCATTCGGTTCAAAAGTCATTGCTATCGGAGTTGAACTGCCCTTAACATACATATCAACCGCAAGATACTTTCCGTCAACCTGTGTCATCGGCAATGTACTTGCATCTTCACTTGAGAGGAGAATTTTCTGAACCTCTCCCCATGTGCCGTAGCCGTTATTTGACGAATCCTTATATCCGTAGGCTGTGAATGTCTGTGATTCGGCATCAACAGCAGTTTGCAGAGTGGTTGTCCATTTTGCAACATAGCTGTTCTGCGGATTCGATGTTACGGTTGATTCGCAGCTGTAGAAGGTAACTGTTGCGTTAGGCTTATCTGTATAGTCTGAACCGAGCTTAATAAAATAGTTACCGCTCGAATCCTTTGAAAGCTTTTCATACTCGCTTTTGCCGGCCTGATTAATCCAGATTGCACGATTGTTTTTGGTAGCCCAACCCGCACCGAGAGATGGATCGCCCGTTGTTTTATCGTAAAAAGTCAATTCTCCGGCCTGGGGACTCTGAGTGATAAGCTTGAAGTTGTCAATTGTAACAGTCTGTCCGGCATACTTTGTCTTTCTGCTGTCATCCTGTAACCACACACGCATTGTAACCTTATGCGGTTTTGAATCTGCCGGAACGGTAAAAAGAGGACTTTCTGCTGTTGAACCCGTGTATGAACCGAAAGATTTGACATTTTCCTGTCCTTTGATATTCAGGTTTGTACCGGAAACAACCTCTGCCGTGCTGTCGCTCTTACCGCAGACAACCGTATTACTGCCGTCACAAACGAATGAAACACGGAGCTTTTCCTCGTCTGCATCAGCATCGTTAACCTTGATTGTTGGAATCTTTTCAAAATAGAATGATGCCTTTGTTCCCTTTGCGGTAACATTGAAAGAAAAATCAATATAGTTGACATTCTTATCGTTTACAGTAGCCTTTCTGTATGTAGCAGACGGCTCGCCGTTTGCAGTTAAGGTTGGAAAATAAACATCTGTGCCGTTTGCGCTTGTTGCCGAGGCAAGGTGAACATCGCCTGCCTGACGAAAATATTTTGTAAGATCAATTGTCTTTCCGTCATAGCCGTTACCATAGCCGATATTAGCGTTGGTAAACACATAGTTATCAATTGTACCGTTGTTCAAATCAAGCTTAATGGTTGAAATTGTTTCCACCCATGCAGAAACCGACACGATAGCGATTGCCAACACTTCAACAAGTGCCACAATGCTTAAAATCATGCTTTTTCTCTTTTCTTTGCCCGACTTTTTGCCGATTGCAAGCTTTTCTTTAAAATAAGCCGCCAAAAGAGCAAATCTCTCTTTCATTGTGACACCTCCTTTTTATATTTTGCATTATTAATGATACGTTGCGGTATCATCGTTGGTTACGTCATAAGAAACATTGAACGGTGTGGAGAATATATATTCATTCTTCGCCGGAATAAGCTGAGTGTGTGTACCGTTCTTGTTCACAAACTTAAATCCGATAACTCGTGAGCCTCTCGGCGCACTGCAATTATCAAGGGTACATCTTGCACCATCAGATTCAAACTTCATCAAATGGTCTGATTTTACGCCGTTATAATTATAAATTACATAAGGTTCATAAGCTCCGCTTATAAGATAATTTCTGAGCCACTGTTTCGTATCCGGAATATTGAGATACACGCCTGTATTTATTTCAGGATCTTCAGAAGATCCTCCTCCGCTTGTCGGAGTTGTGGGTGAAGGTGCTGTTGTTTCAACAGTAGAGCCGCTCGGACTATAATCCCAGTATCCGATACAAGGGGACAGTCTTTCAAAAGTACTGTCGGTTTTACCATAACCGTTACCTCTCTTAGCAGTATAAACAAGGCTACGGTTACCGTTTACAATTCTGCTTTCCTGTAACGGATACAAACCAGGGGCTTTTATCCAACCTTTTGCCGTATCGCTCAATTCGTTATTCACATTATCCTTGGTGTGCCATGAGTTATAGATTATATTATTCGTTGTACTGAATCTGAAAAAACTTATATCTGTTATTACATCTTTTGGTAACGCAGCTGTCCATGTATTATATCCGTCTACCGAACCAAGATATTTCATAACGACAGTTTTCTGAGTTGCATCAGTATCTTTATACTGCATGGTAACTATACAGTCATCTGTTTTAATCCACGGAGTATTTTCGCCCTTATCACCTATTGTTTTATCAATAAAGGTGATAGCCTCCATATCATTGTAGTTACTTTCGAGTTCAACATCAATTGTAACCGATGCGCCTGCATACTTATCATAAACAGACTGATCTTCATACGCACCCTCAAACCATGCTACCAATGTTACATCAAGAGGTTTCTGACCTAAAAGCGTGAACAAGCTTTCGCCTGAATAGAAATAGAAATCAGAAAATGTCTTGCATGATGAAAGCTTCGTAGCAGGATAGCCGTCTGTATTTGTTGAGCTTACTGCATTATAATTTTTAGCATGCTCGTCAATAAGAGCACTTGGATCAATTACAGTAGGAGTTTTACTGCTGTCGGTAATAAACGCAAGTCTTAACGGACAAGGATCATATACCTTCTGATCGACAGGAACGCCTTTATCGTCACGAATAATCTCGGTTGAGCCGTCAAACTTACCGAGAACAGTTTTACCGTCTGCCGAAACAATTGTAATATTATAACCTTTGACATAAACATTTGTCATATCTGAATCGGCATTAAGCTTAAAATCCTTATATACATATGTTTTATTCCTGTCGCCAGCAGTTCCTTCACGGAATTTCATGGCGGATGTTGAATCCTTAAAGTTGCCCTCTGACGGGAAGAACATATTCCTTCCGTCAACGCTTGAAGCCTCTTCAAGCTTAAAGCCTTTAACAACAAGGTGGTTTGAAAGATCTTCCTGACCGTCATTGACACGGAGTGCAGCACTTGACTCAAGTGAAAACGCCTGAGAATTAATACTTGCCGTATCTTTTACGGTAAACCATGCCACCGTTGTTACAAGCACAAGAGTAAAAACAAGGAACAATGATACATATGAAATTGCGAGCTTTTTTCTGCCAAGAAGTCTGTTGTCGGAAAGTGCAAAAAACGAGTTCTGCACTCTTTCTTTCAGTTTCATACTTCATTACTCCTTTCCTGATTTTTATTTTTTATTGTTCATCGCCCTTTGAGAGAACAAGGTTTGCTTTGAACTTTCCGTTTACAAGGGCAAGTCTTGCCTCAGCGTCTTCGCCGTCAACCCACATATTACAGGTTACCATTCCAGTATATATGCCGTTTTGAGTTGTGTCCTTTTCTAAAGACATAATTTTTTTCTTTGAACCAAGCTCGTATGTGTAATCCCCTTTGGTTGTAAAGCCATCGCTGTTTGCAACAAAAACCTGGCCGAGTGGTGAACCGTCATCAGCGAAAACGGATTTTTTAACCCATTTACTACCGTCTTTTTCATAATAAACGTGCGAATATGATTTGCCCGAACGCTTGTCTGTGTTTACAGAATACTGTGTTGTATCTGAGTTTACATTAAGAAAAATGTTCGGAGCAGGAATCCACAAAAGCTTTGTTTCGTAAGTTTTATAATTTGCAACCGAAAACCTTACCGCACCGGTTACGCAATCTCTTGAAATTCCCTTTGATTCGCCGCTTTCACCGAAATCACTCTTATTATCTGCATTTTCACCTGTAAGATTTTTTGCATTCGGACTGATTTTAGATTTACTGTCCAGATAAATATCGAACTTGGATTTTGAACGAACATACAGGTCAAAAGAAAGGAAGTGAACCGAACTGTCGGCAAGATCCCAGTCGGCAACATCAAGAATAGGAGAAGCAACTCCGTTTTCCTGTTTGAGGGGCGGCTTATAAAATGTGTATCCGTCGCTCGAAACCTCAGTCATCTTGATATCATCAATAAACGAATAATTTTTGCTGTTCAATTCAATCGTATTTTTGTACGCTGCGTCATCCTTCGGAGCCGGATCTTCGTGCTTAACAACAGCAATTTCAATACCGTCAGGTGCCTGACACTCAATGTTGATGCCATCGGCTTCGGCTGACTGTTTATCAGTGAACCACGCCTGAATGCCGCAAAAGCCGGCAAGTGCAACAGTGAACAGAACTATTAAATTTTTAGCAATCATTCTGCCCGTTTTTCTGTTGGGCGCAGTAGAGTTTTTCATTTTTGCCCCTTATTCTTTACCAAAGTAAACTGAAACAAATCCGTTTGCTTTCAGAGTTTTGTTATGGAAAACAGTTGTTTTTCTTTTGGTTGCATCTCTTACAATGTTTTCAAAATTCATCACAAACGGTCTGTCAACACCGGAGAATGTAATTACAATCGGCAGATTGCTCATACCTTTCAGCATTGAACACAAATCGTTAAATGCAACAGTAAGATCTGCCTGCTTTTTATAAACATTATATACGCTTGCGCTGCTCTGTGAAAAGCCTGCAAGCACAACACCCTTTTTACTTCTGCATATGCAAAGAGATCTTACGCTTTTCTGTGCGTTTATAAGCTCGTCTGCGATTGAAAGCTTGCCGAATTTTGCAAGCTCTTCGGCATATTTTGAAACAACTGCAACACTGCCGAAGCCGTAGTCACGAACGAACAAATCGCCTGTATCCTTGACAGATTTAATTTCATCCTTAGCAAGGCTGATTTTTTCGCTTGCTTTCTTTTCGGCTTTGCGAATTTCAGCCTGAGCCTCTTTTTTAACCTCGGCAACCTTGGCTTTCATACGCTTTTCACAAGCTTTTTCTGCAAGCTCAACCTTTTTGTCAACCGACTTATAAGCCTTTTTAAGCTCAGAAGCGTGAGCGGCATTGCTTGCGGCTGATGATTTAAGGTTGGCTTCCTTAATTTCAGCAAGTTCATTCTTGTGAGTTTCTTCTTTATCTGCAAGCTCTTTAAGATGCTTTTGCTCTGTTTCATTTGCCCTTGCGGCAAAATCTGCATTAAGCTTGGCTACATAAGTGTTATGTTCAACCTCTGCATCGTTGAATTTATTGTTAAGCGATTCAACCTCTGCCGAATGAGCGTCGTTCATCTGCTGTTTTTCTTCAGCAAAATCGGCATTCATTTTGTTGACTGTTTCCTTATGCTGAATGCGTTCGGTTTGGAGAGTATCAGTGAGCTTCTCATTTTTGTCAGACAAATCGGTAATCTTACGAGCGTCCTCTTCAATCTGCGCATGACATTTTTCAAGGTTTTCCGTAAGAGCCGTAATCTTTGCAAGTTGTTCGGCAACCTGAGTTTCAAGCTCTGCAATATGAGCCTTCTGCTCGGCGATAACAGTTTCCTGCTCTTTCACCTTTGTCTGCAAACGAGCATTCTCCTGTACAAGCACGAGAATTCTGTTATTTAATTCTACTATTTTTTTATTGAGTGTGTCAATAGTCTGATTGAGTTCATCAATCGTTTTATTCAACTCTTCAATAGTATCTTTTAACTGCTGATTTTCTTCCTCAAGCTCGGCAATTCTCTTTTCTGCCTCCATCAACTTGAGTTTTGTCTGCTGAAGCTCTTTCTTAACCTCTTCAAGTTGGTCTTCAAGAGCAGAAACCCTGCCCCTAAGAGTGAGAATCTGCTGTTCTTTCTGATCAATTATAACCTTTAAATTCTTGATTTCATTCGTGAGGTCAAGAATTTTCTTTTCGCGTTCACGGATTTCACGAAGGCGGATTTCCATCTCCTCTTTACGGACAGCATCAAGCTGTGCCTGCATAACCGCCTCGCGGGTCTTCTGCGGCTTTGATTCTTCCTCGGCAATTCGTGCATTTTCAGCGTCGTACTGTTCCTTAAGGATTGAACGAAGTCCCGGGTTTGTAGCAATAGACATCATAAAATGCTGGAATCCCATCGCAAAGTAAACATCCTGCTGAACAGTATCTGTCATTTTGCCGTTGTATTCCTCGCTTACAACCTCAAAGCCTTTACGCTTGTAGCTGTCGAGAAAGTTCCACAGCTCAACCACTCTTTTAAAGTTGGGGTTCTTTTTGAGAAGGTTGGTCTGCATGAGCGGCGGACGAACCTCAGGCTCTTTTGAGATTTCCTTAATCAACTGAGTGTTTAAAAACTCATTAAGGGTTGTTCTGATTCTTCTGATTCGGTCAAAGTCCGAAAGCTGAGAAACATCAAGAACATCAAGGTCATCTGCAAGAGTTTCGTGAGATTCATTTATATAGTTAAGATTAAAATCTACTTTTTTCTCATTAAAATCAATGTGGCGAACCATAGAAATTTTATTATAGCTGTCGTTCGGCACATCTTTCATTTTTGAATATTTATCGTCAACAAAGTGAAGCGCTTTGCGAATCAGCGTCATAAGCACACGGTTTTCATAAATAGCAAAGCTTTCTTCGCGCTCAATTGTGAGGATTTTGTTAGGCGTTACCATATCCCCCTCAACCTTGGCAATAAAGTTAGTGTGCTGCGAAAGGTGCTTAACCGACTCGGGACCAATCTTTTTTGCAAGCTCAACTCTAACAACATTGTCAACCTGCTTAATAAAACGGCGCTGTTCGTCTATTGCTTTCTGAATGTACGGAAGTGTTTCCTCAATGGCAACAACCCATTCCATATCAATTACCTTTTCGTTGGTCTTACCGTCGAGCTTATCCTCGCCCTTATCGCCGTCCTTAAGGCCTTCTGTTATGTAATTGTAAGTAAAATCATTTTTCAGAATGTCCTGCATATACATATATGCTCTGAAATATTTACCAAAATCAGCCATTGATTTTTCTCCAATCAGATAGTTTTACCGCTAAAGGAACAAAGTCCTTTCACCAAGCAAAGGGCGAACAGAGTTCGCCCTGAATTGCTAAAATTATACAAGCTTCTTGAGCATACGGAGATAATCCTTGCTCTCAGTCATATTTTCTTCGCCGAAAAGCTCGTCAATATACGCACAAAGGCCATCTATTTCATCACGAATGTATGAAAGATTGAGTGACTCAAATTTTCTAAATACCTTGCGGGCAAGAACATAGTCAAGACCGTCAAGCTCTGTACCGCCTGTTCCGACATAAGCAGGAACAAAGTCACGAAGCTGTTTTACAATACGGTTACCAAAAGCTATGCGGAAATGCTCAATAACATAATCATCCAGAAGGGCAATCTTTTTGAGGTTCTCTTCCGAAACAACAAATTGAACCTTAGCGGCATTGAGGATGTACTCAAAATGTTTGTATGAAATGTATACAGAGTCTGTGAGAGGTGCTTCAAAAGGAACACCCTTTGTGTCGATGTTAATCGGCATAGCACGGTCATAAACCTTATCTGTGATAGCAAATGTCGAGTCATCGTTATTCGCAGTACCGATGTACCACATATTCGGCGGAATTTTGAGCTGACCGTTCACGATATGCTTCGGGTCAGACGGCCAAGAGTTCGGGATGATATCAACAACCCACTCATCTCTTGACGGCATTTCAAGAATTGAAAGCATCTCGGCAAAGTAATACTCAACTCGAGCGATATTCATCTCATCGAGGATTACCGCATAGATGTTTTCGTTATACGATGCCTCATACATTGCACGGAGAAGCTCGGTTTCGTTGAACTTCTTTGTAAATTCGTTGAAGTAACCGAAAAGCTCTGTTCTGTCGCGCCATGACGGCTGAACGGAAGCAACGATTGAAGGATTGTTTACAAACTTACCAAAGGCGTAAGCAAGTGAAGTTTTACCTGTACCTGAAATACCCTGAAGGATAATAAGTCTGGTAGATGCAAACGCAGCAACAAAAAGTCTGATAAGCTTAATATCGTAGTAAAGACCAAGCTGTGAACAAGCAAAGAGTCTGAAACGCTCACAGAACTCGGGAAGTGTGATATCGTTGTCATAAACCGGCGGAACATAATCTGCCCAAAGCTGGTCGATTTCCGTAAGCTTGTAGAAACGGCTTTCGCCTGTGTCCTCTTCTTCGCCGTTGTTGAGCGACTCGATTTCTTCGCCTGTAAGCTCTGAAATCTCGTTGGGGTTAAGACCAATCTGTGAAACCTTCATAGAGAGAATCTTATCCTTTTCAAGGTTAAGTCTCATAACCTCTTTGTTGAGTGCCTGAACCTCTTTAACAAGAGAATCTGTATCTTTTCTTCTTCTGTGCGAACGAATAAACTTTTTTACAGCGACGACAATAAGCCATACGCAAAGTGCAAGCACAGCTACCAGAAGCACAATGGCAATAATCGCAATTACCCATGCGAGGCCGCCAAGCTCCGTGGTATAGGCATTAATAATGTTTACATAAGCGGAAAAATCAAAGGCATTGCCTACTCCGCCAAATAACCCGGTGATTATTGACCATAATGAGCCAAAAAACTGACCGAGAAATTCAAAAAGAAATTTAAATACTGTATCCACGGTACTTCGTCTCCTTAAAAAAATCTACTCTCATCTTTTGTGTAAGAACACATTTCTAAATTCCTATCTGAAATCTGTCATAAAGGACAGATTCTTCAAGGCGGGCGGCCGATGACCGCCCCTACAGTATGTAACTGTATTTCTTTCTCAGCTCTGAGGCTGAGAAAGAAATATACCGTTACGATAAACGCTATGAATGCGTTAGGGACAAATTTGTCATAACTTAATCGGAATTATCAGCGGAGTTATTGCCGTCAGCAGGTGTTTGTACCTCAGGCTCATTTTCCGTCTTGTCTTGATTTTCTCCGACGGAGGCAAGATATTCCTCAATAGCTCTCTTTTTCTGTTCTTCGGTAAGCTCTGCGGAATCAACCGCAAGCTTTGCCTCTTCGAGAGTTTTTTCCTTATTGTAGGCAAGCAGGTTGAGAACAACACGGATTGCTTCATAAACAAAGAAAATAATCATCGGAAGCAGAACGCAGAGGAAAAATCCAAGCTGAGTTCTGATAAAGCTTAAAAAGTTACCCACGCCGCCAATCTTCGTACCTGTGTACTTGGCAACAATAGTCGAAGAGGTTTGAAGATCCTTATCGGGCTCGGGGTTGGTTTTCTTATTGTCACCCTGTGTTCTGTAGTAGGTAATGTTGTCATCCTTAACAACCTCTACAATTCGGTGAGTGTTAAGAACGGACTCACCGTTGACTGTGATTGGGAAGGTAACAATATCACCTTTCTGATATTCATATGAAGGGTCATTTGTAACATCACTGAAAATTAAATCACCAACGTTAATTGTGTCCTCCATTGAATCAGTCTGAACACTGAGGGGTGCAATGCCGAAAATATTGGGGACCCCTGATGATTTAGATGTTAATGATAATGTAACAATAAGTATTGATACTACCAAAACCAGTATAACAACAATATCTATAATAACATTGATTATCTTTTTTAACACTTTTTTCATGCAAGGGGACTCCGATCAAATAATTTGCTTAATATTATGTTTTACTAACTGTTAATTTATAAATTACTTATCAGCTGTAATTGTGAAAGTGATGTTTGGCATCTCGTTACCAGCAAATGCATCCTGGCAATCCTCATCCTGGCCTTCAAACCATACGATAAGCATATAGTACTTAGCCTCATTCTGTTTAAGAGTACCAGCATTAACAGAGATTGAGTTACTCTTTGTTTGAACATCTAAATCAGCTGCTTTGATTGCACCTTTTTTGTCTGCTACGCTTGCACCAACATATTCAACAGGCTTAGCAGCGTCAGCACCAGCACTGTAAATGTTATCTCTAAATTCCTCAGCACTTGCAACCGTTGCAGTACCACGACCGTTGTCTGCTGTACAATCAGAAGGAACAAGAGCTACACGGAGGTAGTTTTTACCAGTTGTAACAGCTGTTTCAGAAATTGTTGCTGTAATCTTAACATTAGCAGCAGGCTCAGCACCTGTGTTCTTAACATTGAGCATATTGCAGAATACATTGCCTTCAGCAGCAGCAGCTGTACCAACACCAGTAATTTTCTCACCGGTTGTAGCAGCACCTGACAAACCATTTACAGCCTGAGCTTTGTACCAGTTTGCACCGTCATATGATGATGCCGGCTGGAGAAGCTTTTTAGCTGTATCTGTACCAAAGTTATAGTTGAGGTTGTCTGTCCATTCAGAAGTTCTGCTTGATACTAAGAGCAATGACTTCTTAGATGTCTGAACAGAGATACCTGTTGCCTGAGTTGTTGTGTCAGTTGTGAACCAAGCAAATGTTGCTGTACCAAGTGCGAGCATTGCCACGAGAAGCATTGCTACGGAAGAGATTAATAATCTCTTTCTTGATGTTGTTTTCATAGAGAAATTCCTCCTAAATAAAATTAATTTTTGTCCCTAAAACACCATAGGGATTTTTTGCTATATCAGTGCCGAGGCACATAATACCAAGTTTATAATTTCGTCATACCGTAGCGGCGATCAGTGATCGCCATTCGTTTCCGACGGAAACGACCAAGTATTAACATTTTCGTTTCGTCCCAAGTTTACACTTGTGACGACTGGCGGTCACTGACCGCCGCTACAATCACCACTCACAAAAATACTTGTCCAATGCCCATTTTTGTGGGTTGTTGTCTATGTATTTACAAATTTCTTTATAATCTTTTTCATTCCGTATGATGTGGTCATAATACGATTTTTGCCACACCGAATAACCGACTTGTTTGGTGACAATGGATTTTAAATGCCTTACGATTTGCGATATTGACGGAGAAAACGAATCTTCCACACCAGACGCTGACAAAAACAAAACAAAATGTATATGATTTGGCATTACAACATATTTATCTAATTCAACCAAACCTTTATAAGCTGACTCAATGCCGTGAATCGTTTTATCAACGATCCTTCCGACATCATTGAGTAATACACCTGATTTGTCATTATCAAATGCAAGACATTCGCTATCTACTCTACCAAACAAGCACCTATGGTCTTTTGCGCATACCGTTATGAAATATGCACCGCCTTGTGAATAATTAAAATTTTCAAGCCTGTTTCGTTTGCGTAAAAAACATTTTTTATAAACCATAACCGTTGTTTTTCGTCGTCCCAAGTTTACACTTGTGACGATTGGCGGTCACTGACCGCCGCTACTTTGCTGTGGATTCTTCATCGTCACGAACCGAGAACAGCATTCTCATTCTGACATGACCGTTACGGATATCGTCGATACATTCGGGGTCGTTACCCTCAATCCAGATTACGATTGTGTATTTATCAATATCGCCAACCTTGAATTTTTCGGTTGATGTTTTATAAACTTCCTTATCGCTTACAAACTTTGTGCAATCGGTTTCGGCTTTGCTTCTGTCTTTGTACTGACCTTTGCCGTAAATTGAGCTCTTGCCGTTTTTGTAAATCATAACTCGGGTTGCTTCATCTGCCGACTTAGCCGCACCTGTGATTTCAAGCACTGCGTCATAGTCAAGCTCGACCTCTCCGTTATTTTTACAATAGAAGGTATAAGCAACATAGTTTTTGCCGTTGTGCGCACCGTCCTTGCTTGTGTCAAGGTCAACAGGAAGCCATGAATATGTAATGTTTGTAACATCCTTAACCTGCTTCGCAGTAAGTGAAGCACACTGAGTTTTGAAGTCAGCGTCTTCGCTAAGCACGATACCTTTTTTTACGGCTGGAGAATCAATGCTGATAATCAAGTCGCCCCATTGCGTTACAAGCGTTGAAACAATGAACAGAATAAGAAGAATGATTATGCAGACCGAAAGGATAATACTTAAAAGCCGTCTGCGCTTTTTGTATTTTACAATCTCGATTGAATCATTTTTCACATGAAAATGTTCAATCTCGGCATCTGCCATTTTCTTATCATTTAAGCGACTTAACTCCTCGGGAGTAATCGGTTGTTCAATTTTTGGTTTCTTTTTTCCGAACAAGTTTTTCTCTCCCCTCAAAGTTGTATCCGTTTAACTGTCGGATTGTGCGTATTTCATTAACCCATAATTTTTCTCCTGTCTGAAATCTGCGTTGAATGACAGTTCCTCCAGGGCGGGCGGCCGATGACCGCCCCTACGGGATCTTGTTTAATTATGATATTGGTCTATTGTCCTTATCGCATCCGACAAAGCCAAGCTGTACAGAAAGCTGTGCATCCTGAACATCGTCATCACACTCGGGGTCGTTACCCTCAATCCAAAGACGAACTGTTACCTTAACAGGTTCGAGCTGATTAAGATGGAAAAGTCTTGTGTTGTTTGAGTAAACCATTGAACCTGACGGCAAATCAAAGGTTGTCTGTCCGTTTACGGGAGTGCTTCTGTTCGGCTCATAAATTGTTGTGCCGTTGCCTGTTCCCTCGGCTGTGAAATCAACTCTCGCACAATTTACTACATCAGCCTTTGCACCGGTTGATTCTGTCGATACCTTTGTACCGTCATCAGCGCCTGCTTTTGTGCTTTCGGTTGTGAGGTGAACCCACATTTCCTCAGTCGCAATGAAGTAGCACTCAAATTCAAGGTAGCTGTGCTTGTTAGGCTCTCTGACTGTGCCGCGCTGATTGGTGAACTCTGTACCCTCTCTTGTTGTAACAGGGTCAAGCACCGTATCTTCAAGGCTTGAACCGTGCTTTTTAAGGTAATCGTCAATCATCTCGTTCGTGATTACCTTGCCATATTTATCAAGGTCTTTGCCGTGGTTTTCCATACTTACTTTGAGCTGAGCGGCAAGGCTGATATTGAGGTCAAGCTTGTCAACGCCCGCAAAAGTGTTTACCGAGAACCACGCAACCGTTGCTGTCGTCATTGAAAGAAGGGTTATGATTGCAACAAAAACAATCAGCCTTTTTCTCTTTTTAAATGGAACTTTGTCGCTGACCATCTTATCAATAATCCTGTTAAAAAGTCCCATAAAAACCCTCTCCTCATAAAAATAATGTGCTAAAATGACGCACCGAGATCGGAAGAGCACACGTCTGAACTCCAGTCACCTTGCAACATCTCG
>OCLU01000064.1_pt1 | contig 14427 bp, 9 predicted proteins | sample 1538861 | NCBI WGS metagenome assembly OCLU01 (sample SAMN04571730, study PRJEB22368) | human gut metagenome | biome: human gut; material: stool | host: Homo sapiens | place: Luxembourg | collected 2012-12-07
CAAATAGTAGTTGGTCTTACCTACGATAATAGGATTTATATCCTTTATCCATTCTTCTTTTGGTTTAGTCCATATCCTTTGTGTCTTATCCTTGATAGCCTTCTTGAACGTTTTAACTGATTTTTCCGTGGGAACGATTGAGTAGTAATCATTCCCTTTCTTGCTCGTTTTCCAATGATTGAAATGGAAGCCTAGAAAATCAAAATCATCATTCTTAAAGTCAACTACCTTGGTTTTGTTCATCGCAACTTCAAGTCCTAAAGATTCAATGACTGATTTAGCGATGTTTCCTGCTCTTATGACTTCTTCCTCGGTTTCGCAAAACAATAGGAAATCATCTGCGTACCTTACAAAATAAATCTTAGCTTTGTGTAGTTCCCAATCAAGTTCATTTAAATAGATGTTGGCAAGTAAAGGAGAAATGACCCCACCTTGGACCTGACCGGTCTTGGTATTGTAGTATTTGCCATCTTCCATGTATCCACACTTAAGCCATGACCATATTAAATCTAGTACTGTCCCATCAGCGATGACTTTATTTAACACTTTCATCAGTTTCTTATGAGGAATGTTATCAAAGAATCCTTTGATATCACAGTCATAGATCCAGTTTCGTCCCAATTCAATATTCTTGATGATTACTTGCAGAGCACTTTCTACTCCTCTGCCTGGTCGATATCCCATCGACCAATTATGAAATACTAATTTTTCATATTTAGGCATTAGAATATCAGTTAGTGCTTGCTGTACAATTCTATCTTCCAAGGTTGGTATTCCTAACGGTCTTTTCTTACCGTCTTTCTTTGGAATATATACCCTTCTCACAGGTGTAGGTTTATATTCCTTTACTTTGAGTTTCTCCAATAGTTTCAATATATTCTCTTGTTCATTCTTGGCGTATTCCTTAATGGTTACACCATCGATACCTCCACTACCTCTGTTTGCTTTGACCTTTTTCCAAGCGTTCATAAGCACTCTATCTCGTAGTAGTTGTCCGTACAATGAATGATATTTCAACTTCATTGGATTGTTCATTAATGGTTCCATAAATTAAAGTAAAATTTCTCCTTTCCCTCTATCATACTTTGAATTCGTTTGTACCACAGTACCGTCATTCTTACCATTATGAATAGATTCTAGTAAGAACGTAAAAGGTCACTCCCCTTCGCTACATTGATGTTCTGTTGCATCAATATCATTCACTACTATGAGAGTGTCTGACTCCTCATGACGTACTTATCACTTCGAATTACACTTATAGATAAGTACCTTGATATACACCAAGTAATCATAAGGTCTCACAGGGTCATCGCTTTTTCCTTAATATCATGCCAACTGACTTCACAATAGAAGGCCTATGTTATCGACTAGTTCATTGGTAACATAGTGAATAGACTTCCACATTTATCGCAATGTCGTCACACATTCTACTGCCGCACTTTCAGTTCACACTTCGTTTCGGCCTGATATTTCATCTACAGTTCTCTCGAATACTGCATCTCCTTCATACACCGCCTTACGTTGATGCACTAGATTAGACTTCTCGAATAGCACTAGCGCGCACGAGGTAGGACTTTAACCTACAGGATTTCTACATTCCATGACGCATTTCAAGTTAATAGAGCCCTATCTTGAATAATCATTTATAAGCAGAAAATGTCATGCCCCTGTTGACATGACATATAAGCGACTGCCTGTCGCACAAGAAGACAACCCCAATAGAGGTTGTCTCTTAATGATTAAAGTTCGATATCACAAAGTTCTGATGCTAAACCAATGTATGATGCAGGTGTCATATCTAATAAAGTCTGACGATCTTCATCACTTAACTGTTCTAAGCTCTTTGCGAATGCCTGAATATCTTCCTGAGAAATATTTTTACCACGAGTTAAGGCCTTAAGTGTATCATAAGCATCTGGTACACCATATTTTCTTAACATTGTCTGGATAGGTTCTGCAAGAACTTCCCATTTTTCATTTAAGTCTTTTGCAAGCTTTTCTTTATTTACAACACACTTAGCTAAACCGCCAGTTGTTTCAGAAATAGCCTGTAATGAATATCCAAAGCATAATCCTAAGTTACGCTGACTTGAAGAGTCTGATAAGTCTCTCTGCATTCTTGACTTAGGAAGCTTGTTAGATAAAGCCACACATAGATTATTTGATAAATCAATGTTTGCTTCAGAGTTTTCAAAACGGATTGGGTTAACCTTATGAGGCATAGTTGAAGAACCAACTTCACCCTTAACAGGAATCTGTTTAAAGTATTCCATTGAGATATATAACCACATATCTACATCTAAGTCAGCCAATACATTATTGAAATGACGGATACCATCTAAGATATGACAAGTATAGTCATGAGATTCAATCTGAGTAGTTAATGGATTGAATGTAAGTCCTAAATAGTCTTCTACGAATTCCTTATTTAATGTAGGCCAATCTTCGTTAGGGAATGCTGTTAAGATAGCACTGTAGTTACCAGTTGCCCCATTGAATTTTGCTTTAATCTTGATATTTTCAATGTTTTCAATACTAGAAAAGAAACGATAAGCATAGACTTTGAATTCTTTACCAATAGTTGTAGGTGTAGCAGGCTGTCCATGAGTATGTGCAAGCATTGCATCATCCTTATGATCAACTGCTAATTTATTGATCATTGAAGCAAATTCTTTAGCTGCAGGTAACCAAACATCCTTTAAGCCATGTTTAATCATACATGCATATGATGTATTGTTGATATCTTCAGAAGTACATCCGATATGTACATAGCTTTCTAAATGTTCATAACCTAAAGTTTTAAGCTTTTCATCAATGAAATATTCTACTGCCTTAACATCATGTCTTGTAACAGATTCGATTTCTTTAATTCTCTTGAAAGAATCAAAGTTGAAATCCTTAGAAATCGCAAGAATATCATCTACCTTGTTAGGATCAACCTTGTCTAAAGTTTCTGTATGAAGGTGATCCAACTGGAACTTCAACCACTGGATTTCTACAAACACTCTATACTTAACAAGTGCATATTCACTGAAATAATCAGCTAACTGATCTTTAATCTTGCCATAACGTCCATCTAGAGGACAGAGTGTCATACTTTCAAATTCTAATTTATCCATTCGTTATTCTCCTTTAAAATACTTCACGCCGGCTTCAAATAACTTCTGATCCATTTCACCGTAGATGTTAAGGTCTCTGTTTTCACCCTGACGTTCAGAATGACCCATCTTACCTAATACTCTACCATCTTCAGAAACGATACCTTCGATACCATACATAGAACCATTAGGGTTATATGGAGATTCCATAGTCACATTTCCATTTGGATCAACATACTGGAATGCTACCTGACCATTATCAATTAACTGATCAAGCACTTCCTTAGGTGCAACGAAACGTCCTTCACCATGAGAAATAGGGATAATATGTTCATCACCTAACTCTACATTAGCAAGCCATGGAGACTTCACGCTAGATACTCTTGTAGTCACCATCTGAGATAAGTGGCGTCCAATTGTATTGAATGTTAGAGTAGGATCATTTTTACTCATATCCTTAATATGTCCATGAGGAAGTAAACCAAGTTTTACTAATGCCTGGAATCCATTACAGATACCAATCATTAAGCCTTCACGATTGTCTAATAAATCATCGATTGCAGCCTTTAATCTTGGGTTACGTAATACAGTTGCAATAAACTTACCTGAACCTTCAGGTTCATCACCAGCTGAGAAACCACCTGGTAGCATCATGATCTGTGCATTATGGATTGCTTCTTCTAATTCATCAACAGACTTCTTAATATCTTCTTCTGTCTTATTTCTAATAAGAACAAGCTGAACCTTTGCACCTGCTTTTTCAAATGCACGTTTAGAATCAAATTCACAGTTAGTTCCTGGGAATACAGGAATAACAACATTGACTTCATCATACTTCTTAGAAGCAAACATCTTGCCTCTTTCATTGCAGTCACCAGTACGTACTTCTGTAGTAGGTGCTTTTGCTGTAGTAGGATATACAGATTCTAATGGTGCGCAGTTGATTTCATATGCATCATCAAGTGTCACTTTCTCACCCTTATATGATACAGCCTTTTCTTCATTTGTAGAAGCAATAATACGAACATTTTCATATCCTGCAACAACTTCTGCGTTGTCTACTTCCACAATGATATGTCCAAAGTTCTTTTCAACTAAGTCATTAAGTGTTAAAGCATCATCGAATGCGACACCAATTTCATTACCAAATGCCATCTTATAAACAGCTTCAACTAAACCACCGTCTTTAACTGTATAAGCTGAATAAGCCTTTCCAGACTGAATCAATGCTTCTACAGCATCAAACTGCTTTCTTAAAGCTTCAAAGTCAAATACATGGAATTCATCCTTTGGAAGCATGAATTCGACTAATACATGTCCTGCTTCTTTTAATTCAGGAGTGATGACTTTATGTACATCTCCACCAGTAATTGCGAATGATACTAATGTTGGAGGAACATCTAAGTCTTCAAATGAACCTGACATAGAATCCTTACCACCAATTGAAGGTAATAATAACTCTTCCTGAGCACGATAAGCACCAAGTAATGCACTAAATGGTTTACCCCATCTCTTAGGATCATTTAATAACTTTTCAAAGAATTCCTGGAATGAGAAACGGATTGTATGCCATGTACCACCCATTGCGATGATCTTTGCGACAGATTCTACAACTGCATTGATTGCACCATGATATGGTGACCATTCAGAAATAAGTGGGCTATAACCATAACTCATTAATGAACATGTAGTTGTTTCTTTTCCTAATACTGGAATTAATGCAGCCATACCTTCAGTTTCTGTACGGTAAGTCTTACCACCAAATGGTGAAAGAACAGTACCATTACCGATAGAAGAGTCAAAACGTTCTACTAAGCCCTTCTGAGAAGCTGTAGATAAACGTGATAATACTTCTTTAGTTGTTTCAGTAAAGTTTTCTTTTGCTTCTGGATTGAATGGTGCTTTATCAAAATCAGGTAATTCTACATGGATATCCTGATAACGCTTAGCTCCTGCTTCATCTAAGAAGTCTCTAGAGATATCTACAATAGTATCTCCCATATATTTCATAGTTAAACGGTTCTTATCTGTAACTGTTGCCACCTGTACAACTTCAAGGTTTTCATCATGAGCAGCCTGGATACAGAAGTCTTTATCACATTCATTGATGACAATAGCCATACGTTCCTGTGATTCACTAATTGCAAGTTCAGTACCATTTAAACCTTCATATTTTTTTAATACTGCATCTAAGTTAATATCAAGACCAGGTGCTAATTCACCAACTGCAACGCTGACACCTCCAGCACCAAAGTCATTACATCTTACAATCTTCTTAGAGAATTCTTTATTTCTAAATAATCTCTGAATCTTTCTTTCTTCAACTGGGTTACCTTTCTGTACTTCAGCACCAGCAGTTTCAGTTGTCTTTAATTCATGTTTCTTAGAAGAACCAGTGGCACCACCGATACCATCACGACCAGTACGTCCACCAATTAATAAGACAATCTGTCCATTTTCAGGAATTAATCTCTTAACCTGTTCTTCTGGTGCAGCTGCAACTACAGCACCTAATTCCATTCTCTTAGCAACATAACCCTGATCATATACTTCATGTACAAAACCAGTTGTTAAACCAATCTGGTTACCATAAGAAGAGAAACCATGAGCGGCTTCTTCACAGATCTTTCTCTGTGGTAATTTACCAGGAAGTGTATCTTCTAATTTCTGACGAGGATCACCTGCACCAGTAATACGCATTGACTGGTAAACATAAGCACGACCTGATAATGGGTCACGGATTGCACCACCTAAACATGTAGCAGCACCACCAAATGGTTCAATTTCAGTTGGATGGTTATGTGTTTCATTCTTAAACATTAATAACCAATCTTCATCACCATCAGTTGTATGAACTTTTAAACGAACTGAGCAGGCATTGATTTCTTCAGATACTTCCATATCATCCAAATAGCCACGCTTTCTAAGTTCTTTCATAGAAATAGTTGCAAGATCCATTAAAGTAAGTGGTCTCTTTGTATCTACACCATAAACAACATGACGGCTTGCTTTATATTTTTCTACATCTTTTTCTAAGATTTCTTTAAATGCACCACTTGCAATATCAATATCAGTAATAACTGTCGCAAATGTAGTATGACGACAATGGTCTGACCAATAAGTATCTAATACTCTGATTTCAGTTTCTGTAGGATCTCTCTTTTCTACATCTCTGAAATAATTCTGAGTTACTTTTAAGTCATCGAAGTTCATTGCAAGACTCATCTTTTCAAGTAATGCTTCAACTTCTTCATCAGTAAAACCAATAAATCCTTCAATCACTGGAACCTTCTTGATTTCAACAACAGCATCATTCAAATCTGCTGGCTTTTCTAAAGACGCTTCTCTAGAATCAACAGGGTTAATTAAATAATGTTTAATTGCTGGTAATTCATCACTAGAAATACCTTCGATTACAATAAGCTTTGCACATTTAACCTTAACGCCTTTTTCACCAGTTAATAACTGGAAGCACTGTTCACAGGCATCTGCTCTAGCATCATACTGTCCTGGAAGATATTCAATCGCAAAACTTACAGCTCCTTCTGGAATTATATATTCTTCACGATATACTTCATCTACCATTGGCTCAGAAAGAATAGTAGGAATACCTTCTTCTAATACTTCTTCAGTAATACCCTGAAGATCATAACGGTTGACAACTGTTAAGTTAGAAACGTCAGTTAAACCAAGTCTTGTCATCAAATCATGTTTGATAGAGTCTGCTTCAACCGCATTTTCTTTTCTTTTTTCTACATAAACGCGATAAACTTTAGCCATGTTATCCTCCTAATGTAAGCCAATATCTTTACGCATATACATGCCATCAAAATGAATGTTTTCAATTGCATCATAGACTTTCTTTCTTGTTTCTTCAAGATCATGTCCTAATGCACAAACATTTAATACACGTCCACCATTTGTGACGATTTCATTGTTTTCATTACGTTTAGTACCTGCATGGAAGACAACGATATCTTCTGGAAGATGATCTAAACCAGTAATGACTTTACCCTTTTCATAAGATCCAGGATAGCCTCCACTTGCAAGAACAACACATGTTGCCTGTTCATCTTTCCACTTAACATCTACATCTTTTAATGTATTTGTAGCACATCCATACATCACTTCATATAAATCACTTTCAAGTCTCATTAAGATAACCTGAGTTTCAGGATCACCAAAACGAACATTGAATTCTAATACCTTTACATCCTGATCCTTGATCATTAATCCAATAAAGACAACACCACGATAATCCATATGATCTTCATGTAAGCCTTTCATGAATGGGTCAAGAATCTTTTCTTTGAAAGTCCCTTCCATACCTTCAGGTAAAAATGGGTTAGGTGATACTGTACCCATACCGCCAGTATTTGGACCTTCATTATTATCATAAATCTGTTTATGGTCTTTTGCAGATACCATAGGTACGATTGTATCATGATCTACAAAGCATAATAGAGAACATTCAAAACCAGTTAAGAATTCTTCTAAAACAACCTTCTTACCAGCATCACCAAAAGCACTGCCATCAAGCATCACTTTAAGTTCTTCTTTAGCCTGCTGTTTTGTTTCACAGATCACTACACCCTTACCTGCTGCAAGACCATCAGCCTTAACAACAACAGGAAGATCAAAAGCATCTAATGCTTTAACAGCTGATTCATAATCAGTCACTTCTTCATACTTTGCAGTAGGAATATTGTGCTTTTTCATGAAATCCTTAGAGAAGGCTTTAGAACCTTCAAGAATAGCTGATTCTTTTCTAGGACCAAATACTTTGTGTCCTCTTTCTTCTAAATAGTCAGCAAGTCCCATACATAATGGTACTTCAGGACCAATAACAGTTAAATCAATACCCTTTTCTTCAACAGTCTTTAAGATAAAAGGCATATCTTCTACACTACCTGGAATACATACAGCATCCATACCAGGATTACCAGGAATAGCATATAATTCAGTAACATGTTTACTCTGTTTTAATTTCCAGGCAATTGCATGTTCTCTTCCACCACTACCAATAACAAGAACCTTCATAGAACGCCTCCTTAGTGTCTAAAATGTCTATAACCATTGAAGACCATTGTCATATCATGTTCATCACAATAGTCAATAGATTCCTGATCACGAATTGATCCACCAGGCTGTACAATAGCCTTAATACCTGCTTCATCAGCCACCTGTGCACAATCACTAAATGGGAAGAAAGCATCACTTGCTAATACAGCACCATGGAAATCCTTATCAGGATTATTATGAATTGCATTTTCTAATGCCCAGATACGTGAAGTCTGTCCTCCACCAACAGCTAAAGTACATCCATCTTTCACTAATACAATCGCATTAGACTTAACATATTTAACAACCTTTAAACCAAATTCCATATCAGATAATTCAGCTTCTGTTGGTTGCTTTTTAGTCACTACTTTCATTTCATTAATAAGCTTAGTATTTAATTCCTGAACAAGTGCTTTACCTTCAAGATACTTAATATCATACTTAGCATCACGTGCATCAAGATTCTTAAGCTTTAATAAACGTAAGTTCTTCTTCTTTTCTAATACTTCTAAAGCATCATCATCAAAATCAGGTGCTGCAATGATTTCTAAGAAAGTCTTCTTCATTTCTAAAGCAGTTTCCTTATCAATCTTATAGTTCACAGCGATGATTCCACCAAAAATAGAAGTTGGATCTCCTTCATAAGCACGCTTATAAGATTCATAACCAGTCTTACCAATAGCAACTCCACAAGGTGTTGAATGCTTAATTGCAACAGTCACTAACTGATCACCAAATTCTCTTACGCAGGCAACTGCACCATATAAATCATTCACGTTATTGAAAGAAATTTCTTTACCATGTAACTGTTCATAATCTAATAAAGAATGCTGAACATATGGATCAACGTAGGCATTTGCACTCTGCTGAGAGTTTTCACCATAACGCAAGTGATCTGTCTTCTTTAATGAAATATTTAAGATATCAGGGAATTCATCATGGACCTGATCAGCGAAATAACGAGAAATCATTGCATCATAGCTGCCTGTTAAGCTATAAGCCTTATAAGCAAGATTCATTCTGAATTCAAAATCAGTCTTATCTTCTCTAATAGCTTCTAATACAGCATCATAATCTTTTGGATCAGTAACAATCAATACATCCTTGAAGTTCTTAGCAGCAGAACGGATCATTGAAGGTCCACCGATATCAATGTTTTCAATCATTTCAGCCATTGGCTTACCAGCCTTAAGCGCTTTTTCAAACTCATAGAGATTACAACAAACAAGATCAATAGGTGTAATACCCATTTCTTCTACAGTCTTGACATGTTCTTCTACATCTCTTCTAAATAGAATACCACCATGTACTTTTGGATGAAGTGTCTTAACTCTTCCATCAAGAATTTCAGGGAAACCTGTCACATCATCAATTTCAATAGCTTTTACACCTGCTTCTAATAGTTTCTTATATGTTCCACCAGTAGAAACAACTTCAAATCCTAATTCTTCAAGACCTTTCGCAAATTCAACAATACCTTCTTTATTTGTAACTGATACTAACGCTCTTTTCAACTGATCTTCACCCTTTCATTTTCTACAGAAACACGTCCTTCACAATATAAAGCAACAGCTTCTGGTAAGATTTCATGTTCGATTTCTAAGACACGTGCCTGAATGTCTTCAGGAGTCTCTAAGTCTGAAATATCAACCGCTCTTTGTAAGATGATTGGCCCACCATCCACTTCTCCAGTAACAAAATGAACAGTTGCACCTGACACCTTCACACCTCTTTTAAACACCGCTTCATGGACATGCATTCCATAGAATCCAGGGCCACAGAAAGATGGAATAAGTGAGGGATGAATATTAATAATACGATTCTTATATTGTTCAATCAGCTTATCTCCAACAATAGCAAGATAACCTGCTAATACAACAACATCAATCTTTTCTTCTTCAAATCTCTTTAAGATCTCATCTTCATCCTTGATCCATTCTGCTTGAATACCATGAAGACGGGCTCTTTCTAAACCGTAAGCCTTCTTGCGGTTAGAAATAACCAGACGGATCTGTCCATTGATTTTTCCGGCTTCACACGCATCGATGATGGACTGAAGATCAGTTCCACCACCAGATACGCATACAGCTATGTTTAGCATAATTCTGCTCCCTTTTCACCTTCAGCAATATAACCTACTTCATAGCTTTCATAGCCAGCAGCATTAATTGCTTCGATAGTCTTTTCAACATCTGCAGGATCAACAGCAAGAACCATACCTAATCCCATGTTGAATGTGTTATACATCATCTTTTCTTCAACGTTTCCTGCTTTTGCAATTAAGCCAAAGATAGGAGGCACTTTATAGCTGTCCTTCTTAACGACAGCCTTTACACCATCAGGTAACATTCTAGGAAGGTTTTCATAGAATCCTCCACCAGTAATATGGCTGCATCCTTTAACCTTGATACCAGCATTCTTTACACTCTTTAATGCTTTTACATAAATCTTAGTAGGAGCAATTAATGCTTCACCTAAAGTAGTACCTAATTCATCATAATAAGTATCTAAAGATTCTTTAGTCATTTCAAATACGCTACGTACTAAAGAGAATCCATTACTATGTACACCAGTAGATGCAATACCAACTAAAGCATCACCAGGCTTGATTGTAGAACCATCAATAATATCTTTCTTGTCTACAACACCTACTGCAAAACCAGCTAAATCATAATCATCAACAGGCATTAAACCTGGATGTTCTGCAGTTTCACCACCAACAAGGGCACATTCAGACTGAATACATCCTTCAGCAACACCCTTAACGATAGTTGCAATCTTTTCAGGATAATTCTTACCACATGCAATGTAATCAAGGAAGAATAGAGGTTCTCCACCTGAACAAGCAATATCATTCACACACATTGCAACTGCATCAATACCAATTGTATCGTGTTTATCCATTACAAAAGCAAGTTTTACTTTTGTACCACAGCCATCAGTACCAGATAAAAGAACTGGTTCTTCCATATCCTTGATCTTGCTTAAATCAAAAGCACCAGCAAAACCACCAATACCACCAAGTACTTCTGGTCTCATAGTCGCTTTAACATGCTTCTTCATTAATTCTACTGACTTATAACCTGCTTCAATGTCTACTCCAGCTTTTTTATAATCCATGTTTCTTCATCCTTTTATCTATTATTTTTCCATTCTTGCAAGAACTGCTTTATAAGTTTCAATTAAATCTCCGATATCCTGTCTGAATACGTCTTTGTCATACTTCTTGTTAGTATCTACATCCCATAAACGGCAAGAATCTGGTGAGATTTCATCCGCTAATACAATTTCGCCTTCTTTAGTCTTACCAAATTCGATTTTGAAATCTACAAGCTTTAAGTTTAATCTTAAGAAGAAAGCCTTAAGTAATTCGTTGATCTTTAATGTTTCAGATTTGATAGTGTTATATTCATCTCTAGTGCAAAGACCTAAAGCAACAGCATGGTCTTCATTGATTAATGGATCACCATATTCATCATTCTTATAACTAATTTCAAAAATTGGTTCTGCTAAAACAACACCTTCCTTAGCACCAAGTCTCTTACAGAAAGAACCTGTTGTAATATTACGTACAATAACTTCTAGTGGGAAGATTTCTACTTTCTTAACTAAATCATCAGTATCATTTAACTTTTCAATCATATGAGTCTTAATACCAGCTTCTTCTAACATATCAAAGATAATACCTGAAATAGTGTGGTTTAATACACCCTTACCAGCAAACTGATCATGTTTTACACCATTACCTGCAGTTGCATCATCTTTATAATGCATTAAGATAACATCTTCGTTATCAGTTGCAAAAATTTCCTTAGCTTTTCCTTCGTACATTAATTCTTTCTTTTCCATTGTTGTTTTCTCCTCTTATCTATATTTTTCTGAAATTTCGTTGTTTGTATTTAAGCAGGCTTTTTCCATAGCCTGACGGTTGTTCTTTAATTTTTCACTTAATTCTGGATATTTGATTGCCATGATTTCAAGTGCTAACCAAGCAGCATTCTTAGCACCATCAATTGCAACTGTTGCAACTGGAATACCAGAAGGCATCTGGACAATTGATAATAAGGCATCCATTCCATCTAAACTTGCACCTTTAATTGGAATACCAATAACTGGTAACACTGTCATAGAAGCAACGACACCAGGTAAGGCAGCAGCCATACCAGCAGCTGTTAAGATAACATCTGTTCCATTGTTGTTGCATTCTTCTACAAATTCACTCAATGCACGATGTGCACGGTGTGCAGATAAAGCACGTACTTCAACATCTACGCCATATTCTTTTAATATAGCAATTCCTTTTTCTACCTTTGCTTCATCAGAGGCAGAACCCATAATTACTGCAGCTTTCATTTCAGTCCTCCATTATTTTCATTATGACTTTCATGATCTAGGTGCTCAGAGGCCTTTCACCTAAACTTGACCTCAATTATTAGAATAAACCGGTAATCTTACCTTCTTCATCAATGTCCATATTATTGGCAGCTGGTACTTTTGGTAAACCTGGCATACGCATAATATTTCCAGAAATAGCAACTAAGAATCCAGAACCAGTATTTGGAATCAAGTCACTAATTGTTACCTTGAATCCTTCAGGACGTCCAAGTAAAGTCGCATCATCTGATAAAGAATACTGAGTTTTCGCAACACAGATTGGTAAATCACCTAAGCCCTGAGCAGTGAACTTCTTGATTTTGTTAGCGACCTTCTTAGTGAAGATAACATCATCTGCACCATAGATTTCTTTAGCGATTGTCTTGATCTTTTCATCAATAGGCATATCTAATGAATAGATAGGTGCATAATGAGATTCTTTAGTATCAAGGATATTTAATAGCTTGTTAGCAAGATCAATACCTCCTTCGCCACCCTTAGCCCATACTTCAGAAATAGATACTTCAACATTTAATTCCTTACACATATCATCTAATAGCTTTAATTCAGCTTCTGTATCTGTAGGGAAAGCGTTAATAGCAACGATACAAGGTAAACCAAACTTCTTGATATTTTCAATATGTTTAGTTAAGTTACCAATACCCTTCTTTAATGCTTCAAGGTTTTCAGTACCTAATTCTTTCTTATTAACACCACCATGCATCTTTAATGCACGAACAGTTGCAACAATAACAACTGCATCTGGATTTAATCCAGCCTGACGACACTTGATATCTAAGAACTTTTCAGCACCTAAATCAGCACCGAATCCTGCTTCAGTAATGGCATAATCACCAAGCTTCATAGCAAGCTTTGTAGCCATGACTGAGTTACATCCATGAGCGATATTGGCGAATGGACCACCATGTACAAATACTGGAGTATGATCTAAAGTCTGTACAAGGTTAGGCTTGATAGCATCCTTTAATAATAAAGTCACAGCGCCAGTTGCATGAATATCATCAACAGTGACTGGTTCACCATCATAATTATAAGCAACAATCATTCTTGCTGCTCTTGCCTTTAAATCTTCAAGAGAAGTAGATAAACATAAGATACCCATGACTTCACTTGCAACACTAATATCAAAACCATCTTCACGAGGAACACCATTTGGTTTACCGCCTAAACCAACAACAATATGTCTTAAAGCACGATCGTTTAAGTCAACAACTCTCTTCCATACAATCTGTCTAGTATCAATATTCAAAGGGTTACCTTGCTGAATAGAGTTATCTAGCATTGCCGCAATCAAGTTATTTGCTGAAGTGATGGCATGAATATCACCTGTAAAATGAAGGTTGATATCTTCCATAGGAACAACCTGAGCATATCCTCCACCAGCTGCACCACCTTTAATACCAAAGCAAGGACCTAAACTTGGTTCACGCATTGCAACGATAGATTTCTTACCTAACTGATGTAATGCCTGTGATAAACCAATCATTGTAGTTGTCTTACCTTCACCTGCAGGTGTTGGGTTAATTGCAGTTACAAGAATTAATTTACCATCTGGATTATTTTCAACTTTCTTGATAGTTTCTAAAGAGATTTTTGCTTTATATTTACCATATAATTCTAAATCATCTTCAGTCAGTCCAATCTTTTCAGCCACATTTTTAATTGGCTCCATGACTGTACTCTGTGCAATTTCTACGTCTGTTAACATTTTTTTGTTTTTCCTCTCTTTCAGGTTATTTTCTTTCAAAACAATTATATACTAATCCGGTACCTGCATGCTTCCATTTTTTTAAAAAAACAAAAAAAGAGCCTACTAAGTCCAGGACGTTGCCCAGACGGTCGGCTCTTCAAGAAATTATACTCCATGTGGTTA
>OCLU01000075.1_pt1 | contig 13718 bp, 6 predicted proteins | sample 1538861 | NCBI WGS metagenome assembly OCLU01 (sample SAMN04571730, study PRJEB22368) | human gut metagenome | biome: human gut; material: stool | host: Homo sapiens | place: Luxembourg | collected 2012-12-07
AAGGTGACTGGAGTTCAGACGTGTGCTCTTCCGATCTATTCTACTTTCGCAAATTGTATAGATTTACGAAAGAAAACTTCACCTCTACACCAACCAAAATCATTATCCCCCTAAAAGGATAAATGATACCGTAAAATTTCATAAGAAGTCCGAGGATGCTGCACGGCTGTTGCCCGAGCTGTAAAAGGCCAGGCGACCGCCTAAAAGGAAAGGGGTGCAATTCCCCATGCGGTCGGCACTGTAAGCGCAAGGATATGATCGAGGCGGGAAACCACTGGGACGAAAGTCCGTCATTGCGAGAAAATCGTGAGAAGACAGATCATAAACGCAGAGAGTATCTCATGGCGCAAGTCAGTAGAATTGTGTAGTTAGGACTCAAAGGCAGCGGGCGCTCTCTCCGTGGTGCTGATATGGCAGAAGTGTACGCTGATGACCCGGTATGGGTTTATCAGCGCTTTTTTTGTCATGAATCATTAAGGAGGTGTGCCCATGGGTAAAGTAGCAGGTGCGCAAAATTTTGACGGAGCGAATTGGTACGAGCAGCACATTGCCAAAAGAACACGGGATGCATTGGCTGAGCAGGACCGCGCTTTTGCGGAAAAACACGCAGGCGACAGCCTGGATCAGCTGGCGGCCTATCTCCGGCGCTGCGCCGGACATTGGGGAAAGTCCCCTGCCCCCATCGAGATCGTCGGTGGCAGTTACATCGCAGAGCGCTTTGGCGATTGGAAAGATGCGCTGAGAGCCGCCCATTTGAATCCTATATACAAAAAACCCCGCAATAGAGATTGCGGGCGCTATCAAAACGAAAAGAATATCCAAATTCAGCTGCATCGGAGCGAGCGTGACGCTAAACGGGCAGCACGGGTTGAGCGAGTCAAGCAACGCCAAAGCAAATGCGCTGTTCACGAAGCCACAGAGGAAACCTTCGTTGCAACAGATGTAATGCTTGAGTAAGGTTTGCCAAGTCGAGGGCGGAGATCCGCCAGCCTTCCGCCCAATCCTCTTAACGAAAGCACCTTTCGCCTTGGATAGATCGGAACGCGACACCAATTATAATAGGGTGTCGCGCCCCTATATAACCTTGTTATTTTCTTATTGGATGCGAAAATGTGCTCGCAGCTAAGGTAATAATGCCGGCAGGCCTTATTATAAAAAATTTTCTGAGAGGAGATTGGAAATGCAAAAGACAGCGAAAAAGTTCCTTTCAATGCTGCTTGCGCTCATGATGGTTCTGTCCATCCTTCCCACGGCAGTTTTTGCAACGGAACAAGGCACAGTAGCTGCGCCGCTGGATAGTATTGTTCCCTATGGTGCGAATGACCAGACTACAGGAACGGCAACTATCAGTGTGCAGAACTCTGTGACCTTTACCGGCTACTCTGCTTTCGAGAATGTGCCCTATTATTTGGTCACCGTTCCCACAGGCACGACCTATGTAAAGGCCACATACAAAGACGCTGCCATACTGACCAATGCCACAAGCGGTGTTGCATCCGGCTACTACGCCGATGTGCCGCAGTGGACTGGCGGCGGTGTAGAAATGGCCTATACGGAGAGCGGTGGGGATATCACAATTACAATTCCCTTGAACTACTCCCGTACCGCCGAGGATGGGACTACGGTCCAAAAGAGCTTTGTGCTGGGTGCAGATGGTAGCGGAACTGCCTATGCGCCGGAGTATGACGGCAGCGCCAGCTATGCGCCTGTCCATTTCCTCGCCTTCACCTATGAAGGCAAGTCGGCACCTACGGTCGCTCCCGGTGCAATTGCCACAGCTAATGTAACACTCGGTAATGCCTGGACGCTGGATGTGGCTGAAATGTTTACGGATGCCGATGGCGATGCGCTGACCTATACGGCAACCGTCAACGGCGCTACGCAAACGCTGAACGGCTCTACCTTGAGCTATACCCCTACTGCGGCTGGTGAGTATACGATCGTGCTTACCGCTACCGACGACAGCGGCACGGCCACCCACACCATTGTTCTGACCGCTGCGGAGGGCACACAGGTCCCGCGGCTGAAGAGCGGCGTCCCGGTCACCGCAAGTGCAACCGTTTCGGTAGGATACGCCTATAACCTGTCCGATCTGCAGGCTGGCAACATCTTCGAGAATCCGGACGGTTCTTCCTTGAGCTACACCGACTACTATTATTATAGAACAGCCGGGACTGGCGAAAGGAAGGGGCCTTACTACTTCTCCACGGCTCTGTTCGGTGCTACCACGATCCAAATCACGGAGAACACCGCCGATACATATGTCTATGAGTTCCATGCCATGAACTCTGCCGGTCTGTCCACGGACACCTGGACGCTGACACTGACCGTAAGTGACTCGATCGAGCAGCACTATACTTTCCATGTTGGTCAGGATATGAACTATTCCACCAATGGCAGCCAGTATCCGCTGATCAAGCTCTACAAGACGGCTGGTCTTGACGATAAGGGCGCTGACTACCTGGCTTCCTATGAAGTTGATGGCAAGACCCAGTACATCTATGAGGACCATGACCAGTCCATCGCCGTGGTTAACGGCAAATACATGATCACTGTCAAGGGGCAGGATTATGAGCTGAAAGGTTACAGCCCTCTGACCTTTAAGGCCAGTGATTTTACCACGGCTGACCCCAATTCCACCGGCACGCTGGCAGATAACTACAACAATTTCTATGCCAGCCTGGCCGCCGGCAGATATTCCTTCCGCGCCTATGGCTACAAAGCTTCGGAAACCAGCGCAAATGTTTACCTGGGCGGCCACAGCTTGACCCTGCCCACTGAGACCAATGTGGACGGCGGCACCGGCGGCGGCACGGATATTTATCTGCGCCTGCACTCCATCTATACCACGAGCAAAAAGAACAGCAGCGACTATTTTACTGCTGATGACTATACGGCTCGTGTGGTCATGCCCAGCATGGGCGGCGATGTGCAGCATGGTACGCCCTATCCTTCCGGCAATTATACTTACTACCCCTTCATGCTGTACTCTGCCGGAAACGCAGCCCTTTGGAATGCCTATGTGGAACCCATCGGCACCTGTGCCGAGGACTACATCTTCACTCAGGCGATCAACAACACGACTGCCGCCGGATACACGGTTGTTACAAAGAGCCTGGCGCTTTCCCAGGCCATCAACCTGACGGTGACGGTTCCTGCCTATGCGGACTTCAACCTGTTTTTCCAGCATAATAATTTCAACACACAGATTATTGAGCCGAAGACGGGCAGCACCAGTGGCGATGCAAGCGCATCCGCTGACGCTACCAGAACGCTGACCTACAAAATCAGCAAGAGCAATTCCAACTACACCTGGCGCTTGAAGGACATCCGCAGCGGCACCACTTATGTGACCAAGGCCGGATGGCTCCAGAGCAGCACCACCAGTTTTGCGAAGGAATTCACCTTCAATGCTGGAGACTCCACGGATCAGTATTCCCACAGCTTCTCTAATCTTGGCACGATAGCCAAGACCCGTGACGAAGCGGAGATTCAGACCTTCTTGTCCCCCAGCGGCTACAAGTACACGAGCGGGACAGAGCGTATCCGTTCTTACCGCCTGTGGCAGATCATCAACTCTGACGCGGCAAATATCATGATCGAGCCCGAGTTCAAGGTCAAAGTGCTGAGCGGCGACGAAAACGCTGTCACAGCAGTGACCGGCGGCAACGCCAAGGGCAACTGGCTGGATGTCACACCCAATGGCACAACGATCGTTGCCGTGAACTATAAGGCACTGGATGTCTACACGACCGCTGACGAGCACGGCACCCACGGCGGCCTCTACCCGGCCACCAATCCCGAGCGCACCAGCGTGTTCGTGCTTACCAACGACAAGGATGAACACGGCAACGCGAAAGCCAATATCGCCTATAATTCCAATGGTCTGACATCTTCCCGTCCGTCGGCCTGGGATTATAACTACGACAACTGGTTCTATCTGAGTAACGACACCGCTCCCACTCTGGACTTCTCGGTGTCCAGCAGCGGCACAACGACGGTCCAGTACGCCATCGTCACCACCGATGCAAGTGACCTGGATACCCATCTTTCCGGCTGGACCACCTTGACGGCGGACTCCAGCGGCAAGTATCACGCAAGCCTCCTGGGCTTCCGCGAAGCTGGGCTGGCTGGCGGTACTGTGATCATCAAGATGCATGATAGCACCGGCACCTCCTACAGTCTGGCTCGTGTGGCCGAAGTGACCGCCACGGTCACCAACGCCTCCAATCCCCAGGAGACGGAGATCATGCCCGGCGATAAGGTGTCTCTCACCTTCGAGGGCAGCTACCGTGGCATCTACAAGTACAGTGGTATCTTCAACCCCACTACCTACAACCTGTTCTATTCCATCGGCGATACGGCCTATAAGACCAATGTCGCCCAGTATCAGCAGATGGATCAGGCCAAGCTGGAGCTGACAATCCCGACGAATGTGGACTTTGGCTCCGGCAGCACCGCCAATGTTCAGCTCACCAACGGTTATACCTACGGCTCCATGTACTCGGCGGCGAACCCGTTTGCCACCCTGTATAACATGTCGGATACCGGCGTGGGCACAAACTTCAATGCGGTCACGGTGAACTTCTGCTTGAACCGTTTCCCCAATGTGAATGTGGAGGTCACTCCGCGCTATAACTTCAAGCTGAAGCTGAATATTACCAATCCCACCACCGCCACGCCCACTGTGACGCTGACGGATGCCGCAGGCAATGTCCATACCGCCAACAGCAACGGCGAGTATGAGAACCTGCCCTACGGCACTTACACCTATGCGGTGCTCTGCGCCGGCTGCGACTATGTCTACGGCAGCTTCTACCTGGGCAGTGCAGACAAGGCCAATGTGTCCGGCGGTGTGCTGACCAAGACCATTCCGCTGACGGCCTCTGCTGCCGGCGCATGGGACGGCACCACCAAGACGCAGCCCACTCTGACCGACGGCGTGTATCAGATTGGTACCGCAGCGGAGCTGGCTTGGTTTGCGGCGCAAGTCAACGGCGGGAGCTATGCCATCAACGGTGCGCTGACGGGTGATATTGATCTGGCCGGCTATAACTGGACGCCCATCGGCGGCACTACCGCCAGCACGGCCTTCAAGGGCAGCTTTAACGGTAATAATCACACCGTGAAGAACATGGGCATCTACTATAGTGCCACCACTACCTCGGCTCCGTATAAGGGACTGTTCGGATATGTGAACGGCACCAGCAGCAGCTACGCCACCATTCAGAACCTGAAGGTGACCGGCAAGATGTACCTGACCTCCACGGCCAGCGTTGCCAACGCCTATTGCGGCGGCGTGGTGGCCTACGCCAACTATACCAACATCTCCGGCGTTGTCTCCGATGTTGACATCACCGTTACCCGTGTGAATGGCAACTGGAGCAGCGTGGGCGGCGTTGCAGGCCGTCTGGTGAATTCCAACGCCACCAACTGCGGCAACGAAGGCACCATCCGTGCCTACCAGTATGTGGGCGGCATCACCGGCTACGCTACCGGTACCATTACCGGTTGCTACAACGGCGGAGCGATCACCGGCAACGGCTATGTGGCCGGCATCGTGGGTCAGACCACCAAGGGCGTCACCGCTTGCTACAACACCGGCAGCATCACCGGTGCCGGCAACTATGTGGCGGGTATCGTGGCCTTTGCCTCCGGCGCGTCCGCTTCTGTCAAGAACTGCTACAACCGAGCCTATGTGGAGAGCACCGGCAGCAATGTGGGCGCTGTGGTCGGCATGACCAACAACGCCTCCGCTGCGATGTCCAACCTGTATTATCTGGACTTCACCTGCAGTCAGGGCATTGGCAGTGCCAAGAGCACCGCTCAGACGGCCACTGCTAAGACCAGAGCAGAAATGACAAAGAGCAGTTTTGTCAGGGCAATGAATACCGGCTTGACTACTGCCGCATTTGTTTCCAGCCGGTATAGCCCCGCCCTAAGTTGGCAGACGAATCTGAAGGGGTTGAAAACGCCAAAGGTTGGCAATGTCGATATGGATCCTTTCGGATATGTGGACAGCAAAGATGTAGAACTGCTACGGAAATATTTGGCGAACACAATTACACTGAACGATGACCAACTGGTGCAGGCAAATGTGAATGGCGACACTGTAGTAAATCAGGCGGATCTTGATCTCTTGGAGCAGTATGTTGCAGGCACAATTACCGTATTTCCTGTTGGCTGATGAGAGGTTAATCTATGAAAAGAATACTGGCATTATTTATGGCAGTGGTTCTTGTAATAGGGCTTCTCCCCTCCGCCGCTTTTGCGGCGGAGGGCGACAGCCCTATTGTTGTATCCACAGCCGACAAGACAAATGTGAAACCTGGAGAAAAGCTCACTATAACATATACACTTGCGCATGATTTGGATTACATGACAGCGCTTGATATTGTTCTAAGGTATGATGCTACTCTCTTTCAATTCGTAAGTACGGATATAGATGGTAGCGTTTGGTTTGATAACCCCACTCAAAATGGCGCATATGGAGCCGACAGTCAAGCCCTTGTTAGAATAAGACAGTACAATGATGACAATGAAGAAACTATTGCTGCGGGTAAAATCTGTTCCGTTACCTTTGCTTCTTTAGATAATATTAGTGGTGCCCAAACGGCATTTTTTTTCAACGGTACGACAGGAATATCGCGTTCAAGCATTGAGGTGGATGAAGAAACACTTTATGTCAAAGATGGTGCGTTTAACCATGGCGAGAGCGACCCGATTAAGGTGACTATTACACCTGATGGGGCTGGCCCTATCCCCACAGCTACCGGCTATACTGTTTCCATGGGTGCTGACCAGCAGGTTGCTGCGGGCCAGCAAGTGCGTATCCCTGTGACCGTCGCCTCCGGGGAAAAGGGCATCACCGGCTTCAACGCCTATGACATGACCTTTACCTATGACCCGACGGCACTGACCTTGAACACCAAGACCGGTGACGCCGCCAACCTGACTGTGGAGGACAACAACGGCACCGTTCGGGTCCGCCGCTACGGTGCTCCCCTGGCTCTGGGCGAAGCTCTGGCTCTGGACTTCACCGCCAAGGCGACTGCCACCTCCACCGTGAAGCTGACCAACGCCAAATTTGATCTGGATGCCAACTCCATCAACTTTGACGCTCCGGAGGCCACCATTTCCGACGCCGACACCGTGGTCAACGCCAATAACTTCACCGTGACCCTGCCGGATGCGTTCACCTCTGACGAGACCCGCCTGGTCCCCAAGGGCGGCAGCTTCACCTTCAAGCCCGTGGACAGCCACTATACCTACACCTTCACCGTGAAGATGGGCGACACCGTCACCGAGGGCTTGACCTTCGGCGCAAATGACACCTACACCATCGAGAAGATCTCCGGCAATGTGGAGGTCACCTGCACCGGCAAGACCCCCAAGCAGTACGATGTGAAATACAAGATTGACGAAGATGTGGAGCAGGATGTGACCAAGGGCCCGGAGACAGTCACCTATCTGAATGACTACTCCTTCGTCGTCACCCCGAGGGCCGGCTACTCCTACCGTGTAATTTACAGTGTAGACAACGGGGATCCCTTTGTCCATACAGTCATAGCGGTCCCCACTGCCAATGACGATGGCACCCTCACCTACACGATCCCTGGAAAAGAAATCGTTGGAGGTGTGGAAATATGGATCGACGCCAACACAGAATCTGGTATTCCGGTCGTGTTCACCGGCAACGGCGTTGAGGACGCAGCCTCCGGGAATGCAAGCTCTATGGGCAAGAATATGCCCTACTACTTCACGCTGAACCAGCGCGAGAGCTGCGACTACACCGTCACGGCTTACTATCAGCCCCTCGCCTCTTCCACAGCTTCTAAGAGGCCCGCCACCGTGCGCAGCCTTGGCAATGGGAAATATGTGGTCGAGGCCGTGAATTATAACGACTATCTGTATGTATACGCCCACAGCTGGAACCTGGTCGTGAAGGTGGAAAAGGTCTCCCACAGCGCGGAGGAAGTGACCGTGTCCAAATATCTGGAGCTGAACGACAAGACCATGATGCTGGTCACGGTCAAGGGCACCCCCGAGGGCGGCAGTGCCTTCACCTATGACGGCAACACCATGTATAAGGTCGAGGGCTACGGCACGGACCGGTATGCATGGCTGGTGATCGTGGACAAGGGTCAAACTCTGACCCAGGAGGAGGCCGCCGCCAAGGTCGCCATCTCTGCCGCAGACAATGTGGTCACCATCACCCCGAGCTTCGATGTGAATAGGACCGGGAAGGTGGATGTCAACGATGCGCAGTTGGTCTACGATATGTATAACGGCACATACAGTAACTTCACCCAGGTTTCCGTGGAGAAGTTCCTGCGGGCCGATGTAAACGCCACTAAGGTGGTGGATCACACCGACGCTGTGGCCATCGTGAATCAGTTTAAGTAAGGTCCTGCCAGCCTCCCTTCCCCGGCGGGAGGGGAGGCTATCCCCCGTTGGGGGCTTCGCACCGGCCAGGCCGGGCAAAAAACGGCCCAACCGGTCGGAGAGAGAAGGAGAACAGCATGAGAAAACGCATTTTTACACTATTGGCAGCCCTGTGTCTGCTGCTGTGCCTGCTGCCCACCGCAGCCTTTGCCTCGCAGACGGGCGGCAAAACGGACGAGAGCCGCAGCTACAATTTTGACCTGTCCGTAGGCGGTGCATACGAGGTGCGGGCCACCACCGGCGAGACCATCACCGTGACCCTGGTGCTCAAGCGCACCGATGCCCAGGAAAGCGCCGATATGTACGGTATGCAGACGGAAATCGAGTACGACGACACCTTCCTCCAGCTGGTGGACGGCAGCGTCATGACCGCCCCCGGCATCCGCTGGAGCGACTTAGGCCGCCGCACCGGCGGGCGGGCCTTCTATCTGAACTTCGTGTCCTTTAAGGGCGGCGAGGCTTGGGAGCCGGAGGTGGTAGTCGGCAGCTTTCAGATGAAGGTCATCGGCACGAAGGGTGTGTCGCAGCTTATCCCCACCAACACCCTGGTTTCCACCCAGGACGGCATGGCCGGATACACCGTGAAGGATAATAGCGTGTCCGTCATCGTCACCACGGACTGCACCGTTACCTTTGAAAGCAACGGCGGCACGGAGGTCCCCTCCCAGACCGTCCAGTACGGTGAAAAGGTGAAAAAGCCCGAGGACCCCATCCGGGAGGGCTACCACCTGGAGGGGTGGTACAGAGACCTGGACCGCACCCAAAAGTGGGACTTCCACAAGGACACCGTTAAGGGCAACATGACCCTCTACGCCAACTGGGCCGAGGGTGCCGCCGCAGGAAGCGTCACCTGGTGGATCATCGGTGGCGTGGGCCTGCTGGCCCTGCTGCTGATTCTGCTGGCTCTGCTGGGCAAGAAGAAGGTTCGCTTTGAGACCAGCGGCGGCACAGAGCTGGAGGCCGTTTCCGTGAAGCGGGGCAGCGTCATTGGCGAAGTCATGACGCCCACGAAGCCCGGCGCAGTGTTCGGCGGCTGGTATGCAGATCAGGCGCTCACCAAGCCCTGGGATACACAGAAAGACCCGGTGCGCAGCAACATGACGCTCTACGCACGCTGGATGTAATCTACGCATAGATGAGGTAAACAAATATGAGAAAACGCATACTATCTCTGCTGCTGGCACTGACTTTGGCTCTGTCGGCAGGCGTATTCGGTGTCATACCGGCGCTGGCTGCGGATTCCTGCGTTTCCGTGAAGGCGGATGCCGTCACCACCGGCGAGGTTGTGGCCGGCAGCTTGCTGGAGATCAAGCTTTCAGATGTCTTTGAAGATACGGACGGCCATACGCTGACCTACACGCTGACCAACGCAGCGCAGTTCAGCGCCCAAACCAAGGTCAAGGACGGCTCACTCTATGTATCAGAGAAAGACCCCGGCACCTATACGCCGAAGGTCAAGGCGACCTGCTCGGACGGCAAAGAGCTTACAGCGACCTTTACCATCACGGTCAAGGAAGCTCCCCACGGATTGGACGCACAGTATAACTACGATGAGACCCCCGCCAAGGAGGTCACGGTGTATGTGACCATCTCCAACGACGGCGTACCCATCAGGGGCCGCGACGGCACGGTGCTGTGCCACAAGGCCATCACCGTCCCCTACTTTGACTTGGGCCGGTACAACTTGAGCGAATACTACCGCTATCACACGGAAAACGGAGAAGGCAAATACATCGACGAGAACATCGTGGAGCGGCCCACCGGCCTGCACCTGTATCTCTATCTGCTGGAGCGCTACTTCATCGGCCTGCCGGAGGAGCAATGCTGCAAGGGTGCCTATCCTCGTGACGCGCTGGCGAGCTTTAAGCTGGGTGAAGATGTTTGTTACATGGATGAAACACCGGCCTATACGGCAGACAGCTTTGCCGCTCTGACTATCACCGGCTCTCCCACCAGCCTCTACATGGCAAATTTTTGGGGCCATGACGAGAATTTAATGTATTACAGGAATCACTGCTATCCCTACATGAGTCCCGGCTGGGGTTCCACCTCCGACTACATCGTGCTGTCGGACGGAGATACCTGGGATGTGGCCATGTACAGCAACTGGAGCTTCTGGTCCAGCGGCGGTGCATTTACCTGCTTCGACCAGGACGAATACAGCGTCCGTCCCGGCACACAGATGACAGTGAATACCCAGGCCTACGGTACCACCTTCGAGGGCAGCGACTTCTATCCCTTCTCGAACCTGGATGTGTTCCTGTATAACGACAAGTGGGAGCAAATCGAGCAGTACAAGGAAGCGGCTGACGGAAAGAGCACCTTCTCCTTCACCGCCCCCACAGAGGAGGGCACCTACTACCTCGTGGGCATGGACCCCAACCGGACGATCCCCAAGGACGACAGCGGCGGCACGAACTATGCCAAGATCGCACCGGCCACAGCCATCCTGAACGTGGCGGCGGACGCCGAGTTGGAGCGCCCCTTCCAGTCCATCTCTGTCAACGGTACGAAGCTGAATGCAAAGAACATTTCCTATGAGGGCATCGTTACCCTGGGCAGCGAGGACAACGAGGAGTTCAAAAATGTCTACGAGGAGATTCCCAAGTACCATGTGATCGTTCCGGAAGGAACAGAGAGCGTTGACATTACCTACAACGAGGGCGTGGATATTTACCACGCAGACGCTACTGCATACGGCTACGAGACGGACCTTGCTGTAGATGTGGTGTCCTCGGCAACTATCCGCTCTGTTACCTTGAAAAACAGCTACAAGGTCAACGGTGACGGCACCCAGACCGTCACCACCCCCGTCACCCGCTATATCCGTAACGAAGATGGAACGGCCATGGCGATCACACTGGAATCCAGCAGCACTAATAATTTTAGGCCCGTCGCCCTGTTCACCTTTGAGTATGCAAAGGCAGACACGAAGCCGGATGTGACATATGGGGATGTGAACGGAGATGGCATCATAAATTCCACGGATGCAGCAATCGTCTATCGCTCGGTTAATGGAAGATACACACTGACAGATTCTCAGAAGTTGTCGGCAGATGTTAACGGCGATGGTGCTGTAAACTCCACAGATGCTGCGTTGATCTATCGTTATACAAACGGGAAAATGAGTAAATTCCCCGCAGAATCCTAAATACCATAAGGAGGTTAAACACAAAATGAAAAGAACTCTTTCCATTCTGTTGACAATCGCCATGATTATCAGCCTTATCCCTGCTGTATTTGCTGCTGATGTTCCGACGATGTCAACAACAGTTGATAAGACAGAGGTTCAGCCGGGTGATACGATTACGCTTACACTGTCGATCGACAAGACCATTACGAACCTGAATAACTGGGAGTGGGCAATTTATTTTGACAAGACTGCTTATGTCAAAACCAGCGGCGAGCTTGAACCTGGATGTATGTCGGGCACGGGCACTACTGGCGCAGTGGGAGATAATGTTGATATCCTTGGTAAAAATGCCATCCGGGTATCCGGCCTAAGCACTACAGGCGACCCTGTCACTCTTAACGCCGGCAAGATTGCCACTGTTACCTTTATGGCAACGGAGAACATCACGGCAGAAAACGCTCGCATTGAGGTCAAAACCGAAGCGCTGCCTGACTATGATACGCTTAAAGACAACGATGTCAAATTAACCGGCAACATCATTGATGTCACAGTGAAGTCCAGTGAAGCCAAGGGCTACACCGTGTCCATGGGTGCGGACAAGCAGGTAGCTTCCGGCCAAATCGTGGAGATCCCTGTGACCATCGGCAACAACGACGGCAAGAACGCCTACAACGCCTACGACATGACCTTCTCTTTTGACCCCACCATTCTGACGCTGAACATGGAAGCCACCAACATCGAGGGTTATCGCGTGATTCCCGGCAGCGGCACCGTGCGAATCGTGCGTTACGGTAAAGCCGCCGAGCTGGGCGATGCGCTGACTCTGAGCTTTGTGGCAACCGGTCAGGGTAAATCCGATGTGAAAGTAACGGAAGCGTATGTAGATACCAATGCAAACGCCATTGAGTTTGACGCACCTGCGGCTGCCATTTTGGATGACACCGCTGTTATCACCGTCAACGGCTACACCGTGACTCTGCCGGACGACTTCACCCGTACCGACGCGGAGGGTTCCGTGATCGAAGCGGGCGGCAAGCTGACCTTCGTTCCCAAGGACCCCAACTATGACTACACCGTGACCGTCACCGTGGGCGGCGTGGAAGTCCCCCCTGTCATTGGCGAGGATGGCACCTACACGGTTTCCAATGTCAACGGCAATGTGGTGGTCACCAGCACTAAGACCCCCAAGACTTTCACTGTCGCCCAGGGCGAAAATACCACCGGTGCTGCGACTGCTACCTACATGGAGGACTACACCTTCAAGCTGACCCCTGTGGATGGCTACACCTATAACATGACCGTGACCATCGGCGGCAAGGACTACACCGGCTTTAAAGCCCAGGGGAATGACGATGGCACTACCACCTACACCATCCCCGGTGCGGATGTGACCGGCGACATCGTTATCAACAGCAACAAGCAGGTCAAGCAGCCGGAGACCTTCACTGTCACCTTTGACGGCACCGGCGCAGGCGAGGCCAACGGCGAAAGCTCCGTCAAGGAAAACACCAACTACACCTTCACCGTGGCCAAGCAGGAGAACTTTGAGTACACCATCACTGCCACTATGGGCGGCAAGGCCGTGACTGTCACCGAGGGTGCTAACAACACCTACACCATCGCCAATGTCACCGGCAATCTGGTCATCACCATCGAGAAGAAATCCACCCTGACCATGGAGGTCACTGTTTCCAAGTATGTAGAGATGGATAACAAGACCGTGTTCCTGGTAACCGTGACCGGCACCCCCGAAGAGGGCAAGGCGTTTGCCTACGGCGATAATGTCATGTATAAGACTACCGCTTACGGCCAGAATGTTTACAGCTGGTTGGTGATCGTGGACAAGAATGAGACATTCGACCAGGCTACGGCTGAGGCCAAGATCACGCAGGCCAGTGCTACTGCCGAGGAAGTGACCCAGAGCTATGATGTCAACGAGACGGGCCTTGTGGACATCAACGATGCTCAACTTACTTATGACATCTACAGCGGCAAGTACACCGACTTCGAAAAAGTCTCTGTGCGGAAGTTTCTGCGCGCGGATGTGACCAAAGATAAGGTCGTCAACTCCGCCGACGCCGTTGCGATCATCGCAGATCGGAAGAGCGTCGTGTAGGGAAAGAGTGTAGATCTCGGTGGT
>OCLU01000096.1_pt1 | contig 12679 bp, 10 predicted proteins | sample 1538861 | NCBI WGS metagenome assembly OCLU01 (sample SAMN04571730, study PRJEB22368) | human gut metagenome | biome: human gut; material: stool | host: Homo sapiens | place: Luxembourg | collected 2012-12-07
AGATGTTGCAAGGTGACTGGAGTTCAGACGTGTGCTCTTCCGATCTAGGAAATTATGGCAAGACATCCTCTTTGGAACGAAGAATACTGGCTCCTGCTGTTGCAGCTGTACCAGAAGAAGCCCATGGGCGTGAAACCTCTCTATTCGAAAGGGATGGTCGACTTGAGCCTGGAACTGCATATTCCACCTGAGTTTCTGCACGAACAGATGTTCAAACTCAGAATGGTGACTCCGAGAATCAAGCGACTATGGGAGAAGTATGCCGATAAGCCACAGAAACTGAAGCGCGATATACAGCGCATCAGGCAGATGAACGGCTGCGGAAACGCCATACAGTTCTTCGAGGGAGTGGAAGTGAAGGAAACATTCGAGAAAAACTGGGAACCACTGGAAAGTGAACCATCACTCACCCCCGTGAAACTCATCATCATCCTCGATCTCTACTTCCAGCTTACACCAATCACCATGGTGCCGGAAACACCGGAAATCATCGACCTGGGAAAACTCATCAGGACATCACCGAAGGTCATTGCCGAGGCGATGGGCGTATTCATGTACTGCGACCCCTATCTCAACCGCGAAGACGTGCTGATACACCCGCTGCTAGAAGCATGCAGCGACATCTGGCACCAATACGGAAACGGAAATCCAGACAGGCTTTACCAGCTTGCCAACGAACTAAAAGAATACTTTAAGTAATTATGGCTCAAAAACTCATACAGACACAGGCACAGAAGTTACAGCAACTTCAAAGACTTTCAGCCCAGCAAATGCTGCAGGTGAAACTGTTGGAAATGCCGCTCACGGAACTGGAAGACAGTATCAATGCAGAACTGGACGATAATCCCGCTCTGGAAAGCGAGAACCCAGACGACATACTCAACGAGAATGTCGCCAATGATGATTCGCCCGCAGATGATGAGTACGACAACAGCAGCGATGAGGATGCCTACGAGGCAGAATCTGAAAAAGAAGAAAGAAAAGACGAACTGGACCAGGCACTGGAAAGCATCGGAAAAGACGACCAGATGCCTGACTACAATACAGACAGATACAACAACCAGGACAGCGCTGACTACGAAGAAATGGTTTACGGCGACACCACCTCTTTCTATGATAAGCTGAAGGAACAGATGGACATGCAGCCGCTCAGCGACAAGGAGAAGGAAGTAATGGAATATCTCATAGGTTCACTGGATGACGACGGACTGCTCCGCAAGGACCTGGACAGCATCTGCGATGAACTCGCTATCTATCACAACATCGATGTTACGGAAAAAGACATCGAGCACGTGCTCCACATTCTACAGACCTTCGACCCAGCCGGTGTAGGAGGAAGAAGTCTGCAGGAATGCCTCCTGCTGCAGGTTAAGAGACTGCCGAGAGGTGTGCTCCGCAAGACGATGGAAGAGGTGTTTACCGACTATTTTGACGAGTTTACCAAGAAACATTGGGACAAGATCAAGGCAGGACTGGAACTGAACGATACACAGGTAGAAACCCTGCAGGCAGAAATCAGAAAGCTGAACCCGAAACCGGGCGCATCGATGGGCGAAACAGAGGGAAGAAACATGCAGCAGATTACCCCCGACTTCATCATCGACACCAATGACGACGGAACGATTACATTCTCGCTGAACCGTGGCAACATTCCGCAACTGACGGTTTCGCCATCATTCACCGACATGATTGACACCTACAGGAAGCATAAAGACAAGATGAGCCGGAGCGACAAGGAAGCCCTGCTCTACGCCAAGGAAAAGGTGGACAAGGCACAGGGATTCATCGAAGCCATCAAGCAGAGAAGACATACCCTCATCGTCACCATGAAGGCAATTATCGACATACAGCGGCAGTTCTTCCTGGATGGAGACGAGGCTGACCTGAAACCGATGATCCTGAAGGATGTAGCAGAACGCACGGGACTGGACATCAGTACCATCTCGAGAGTGAGCAACGTGAAGTATGCCCAGACTAAATGGGGCACCTTCCCGCTGAAGTTCTTCTTCACAGACAGCTACACCACTGAAGACGGCGAAGAGATGTCTACCCGCAAAATCAAGATTGCCCTGCACGACATCATCGAGAAAGAAGACAAGAAAAAGCCGATCAGCGATGATGCACTCGCCAAACTGCTGAAGGAGAAGGGATTCCCTATCGCACGACGTACGGTGGCAAAATATAGGGAGCAACTGGGCATACCGGTGGCACGACTCAGGAAATAAGATAGTGGTATGAGTCAGGAAGAAACCGGGGCCCACCACAAAATATTTGAGAGATAAAAAGAATATATACGTTATTAGTGTTATGAAAGAGAAGAATATCATATTGACTGCACGCATCATGAGCATGATCTTCACGCCCTTCTATCTGCCGATGGTAGGACTGATTGCTCTGTTCATCTTCAGTTATATGTCGCTGTTACCGATAGGATACAAACTGGTGATGCTGGGCATGGTCTACCTCCTGACCGTCGTAGCTCCATCGCTACTCATCCACCTCTACCGCATGGTTCAAGGCTGGACCTCGCGTGAGCTGGGCAAGAAGGAGCGTCGTATTGTGCCTTACATCCTCTCTATCGTATGTTACTTCGGCTGTTTTTTCTGGATGGAATACCGCAATACGCCTCGCGTCATCAGTATCATCGTAGTGGTAGCGCTGGCGATACAGATGATTTGCGCCTTCATCAATGTATGGTGGAAGATCAGCACCCATACGGCAGCCATCGGAGGTGTGGCAGGAGCTCTGGTGTCTTATTCTGTAGCCTTCAATTTCAATCCGCTGTGGTGGCTCTGCCTTGTGCTGATGATGGCAGGCGCAGTAGGAAGTGCCCGCATGATACTCCGACAACATACGCTGTCACAGGTAGTTGCAGGATTCCTGATAGGCACCGCCTGTGCTATATTGGTAATATAAAGTTTATAATAAAATATAAGAAGAAATGAAACCATTAGTAAGCATTATTATGGGCAGTACAAGCGATCTGCCTGTTATGGAAAAAGCATGTAAGTGGTTGAACGACAACCAGATTCCTTTCGAGGTTAATGCCCTCTCTGCTCACCGCACTCCAGATGCAGTAGAGTCATTCGCCAAGGGAGCCAAGGAGCGTGGCGTGAAGGTTATCATCGCCGCTGCCGGTATGGCTGCCGCCCTTCCTGGTGTTATCGCAGCATCTACTCCTCTGCCAGTAATCGGCGTGCCTATCAAGGGTATGCTCGATGGTCTTGATGCCATGCTCAGCATCATCCAGATGCCTCCTGGCATTCCTGTAGCTACTGTTGGTGTGAATGCGGCTCAGAACGCTGCCATCCTCGCTGCAGAAATGATTGCCCTTGCCGATGAGGAAGTGGCTCAGAAGGTAGAGGCTTGGAAGGCGGGTCTCGGTGCCAAGATCGAGAAGGCCAACAAGGACCTGGCTGAGGTGAAATACGACTTCAAGTGTAATTAATCTAATATGTGATATGCCCCATTCTTTTGGGGCATATCTTATCTTATATATTATGGTAGATTTATTCAATTATACCCGCCGTGCCTCTTCTGTGGCACATATCGGAGCCATCGACCTGGGTGGCGATAATCCTATCCGCATCCAGTCGATGACCACCACCAACACCAATGATACCGAGGCTTGCGTGCGACAGGCTGAGGAGATTATCAAGGCTGGTGGCGAGCTGGTGCGCTTCACCACTCAGGGTTCCCGCGAGGCAGAGAACATGAAAAACATCAATGCCGGCATCCGTGCCGACGGCTATCAGACTCCGCTCGTAGCCGATGTTCACTTCAATCCTAACGTTGCCGACGTGGCTGCTCTCTATTGCGAGAAAGTGCGCGTCAATCCTGGCAACTACGTGGATCCTGCCCGCAAGTTCATCAAGCAGGAATATACCGACGAGGAGTATGCCCACGAACTTCAGAAGATTGAGGATCGCTTCGTACCTTTCCTCAACATCTGCAAGGAGCATCATACTGCCATCCGCATCGGTGTGAATCATGGTTCACTCTCCGACCGCATCCGTAACCGCTACGGCGATACGCCAGAGGGCATCGTAGAGAGCTGTCTCGAGTTCCTGCGCATCTGCAAGAAGGAGAATTTCCACGATGTGGTTATCAGCATCAAGTCATCCAATACCGTTGTGATGGTTCGCTCCATGCGCCTCCTGGTTGAAGAAATGGAGAAGGAAGGCATGAACTACCCACTCCACCTCGGCGTAACCGAAGCCGGCGAAGGCGAAGATGGCAGAATCAAGAGTGCCGTAGGTATCGGTGCCCTCCTGGCTGATGGCATTGGCGATACCGTTCGTGTAAGCCTGAGCGAGGAACCGGCTGCAGAGATTCCTGTGGCACGCCATCTGGTAGATTACATCGGCAAGAAGAAGGGGCATCTGATGATTCCTGCCACAGCTTGTCCTTCATTCGACTGGCTGCGCCCTACCCGCCGCGAAACCGTGGCTGTAGGCAATATCGGCGGCAGCAACGTTCCGGTGGTTATCAGCAACCGAATCAACGGCGAGAGCACCGCTTGTGAGAACAAGGATGCTACTCCAGACTATATCTACATCGGCGGCAAGATGCCTAAGCAGTTTGTGGCTGGCCAGAGCTACATCGTAGATTACAACGTTTACGAGACGCTGAACAGCAAGCCAGAGACGACTGGTGCCAAACTCTACCCTATCTTCCCTGCCATGGCAATGCCGCTCATCGCCAGCATCAAGGCAGACGTCAAGTTCCTCACCCTGCAGTTTGGAACTCCTGCCGAGGAATATATCGCCTGTCTGAAGGCTCATCCTGAGGTAGTGGTTATCTGCGTAAGCAATCATCAGAACCGCCTGGGCGACCAGCGTGCATTGGTTCACGAGATGATGAATGCCGGCTTGAAGAACCCTGTGGTTTTCGCCGAGATGTACCAGCACGGCAAGGAGGAGAAGAGCGACTTCCAGCTGGAGGCTGCTGCCGATATGGGAGCCTTGATGATTGATGGTCTGACCGATGGTATCTGGCTGATGAACAATGGAGACATCCCTGCCCAGACAATAGATGAAACCGCTTTCGGAATACTTCAGGCAGCCCGTCTGCGCACCAGCAAGACCGAGTATATCAGTTGTCCGGGATGCGGCAGAACCCTCTACGATCTTCGTGAAACCATCGCCAAGATCAAGGAGGCAACCAAGCATCTCAAGGGTCTGAAGATAGGTATCATGGGCTGTATCGTGAATGGTCCAGGCGAAATGGCGGATGCCGATTACGGCTACGTAGGTGCCGGTCCTAACCGAGTAAGCCTCTACCGCAAGCAGGTTTGCGTAGAAAAGAATATTCCGCAGGAGGTGGCAGTAGAGCATCTACTCGCCCTCATCGACTCGGACAAGCAATAATTATTCAGGCACGGATTACACAGATTACACGACTCTTTATTAGAGATTATGATATGGATTATTAGCAGTTGCGCCATAAATCCGTGTAATCCACGTAATCCGTGCCTAATTTATACCCGCCCCTAATCACTCCCCGTTCCTAATCCATAGTGCCTTCAAAAGTTCAGAAATGAATGTTATCTTTAAGTTAATCTCCACCTCTTTATATGGCTCTTTCACAAAAAAAATGTATCTTTGCAACTGTAATCATCAAAAACTGAAAAGATTATGGCAAATACTAAACTGCTCCTGGTAGAGGATGATGAAAACCTCGCCTATATGGAGAAAAGTTGCTTCGAAGATATCATCGGAGGATATGAGGTGAAAACCGCCGTAAACGGCAAGGAAGGACTGAAGGTGTGGCAAGACTTTCAGCCCGATGTTATCGTATCTGATATCGACATGCCCATCATGGACGGAATAGAAATGGTGAAGAAAATACGCGAGGTTGATGGAAAAACCATAATTCTGTTTACCACCGGACTCACCTCGCCGAAAGACCTGAAGGCAGGTTATGCCGCCGGGGCCAACAACTATGTGAAGAAGCCGTTTATTCCGGAAGAGCTTGATGCTCATATACATAGCCTGCTCCAACTGAAAGCCGGAGCTCGCAGCGAAAACGCCAGCAACCAGATAAAACTGGGTAAATACATTCTAGATGCCGACCATGCCACTCTGAAAGATACGCAGGATGGTAAACAGAAAATGCTCACCGCACGAGAGGCAAAGATTCTGGAACTGCTGGCAGTAAACAAAAACGAGGTGGTGCGCCGCGAAGCCGTATTGAGCCGGTTCTGGGGCGTGGAAGACAAAGACTATTTTGCTTCCAGAAGTTTGGATGTATTCATCAAGAAAATCCGCACAGCGCTGGAAGACGAACCGGGCGTAGAACTGAAAACCATCAGAGGTGTGGGATTCAAACTCATCGCAGAATAGACGCATCTCAAGCCTCAGAAAATCAGTAAAACGAATCATCTCTATACGGAATGATAGAAAAGAAAACAGATTATTAAAGACAAACATATATGTTAAAAGCGATACTATACTTCTTTCTCCTGATAGCTGAATTTTTCATCACTATCCTGATAAGCGGTTTCTGCTTTGGCCTGTATTATGCCTATATAGGTAGTGAGCACATGCCAGGCAACAGCAAGGGAGATATGACTACAACAGAAATGTTTCCTTTCATCATAGCTTTCGCCCTGATAGCTACACTCATCATCTGGTTTACCTTTCATAAAGGCAAGTTTTCGAGTTTTACGCTTGGCAAGGTAAAGCCAGAGAGCAAATGGCAACTCATGCTCTACGGCTCTATGCCGATGCTGGGTTTTATCATCGCCTATTATGCCCTGATGAGCTACTTAGGCATTCATTTTATGCCTAAAGAAATGAGCCAGTTCGGCTTTTTCCAGTTGCTCCCACTGATGCTGGTAGGCACGTTTATCTCAGCCTACGTTTTCTATGGTGCCATTCTGGAAGAACTTCTGAAAAGCGGAAAGAAGAAATGGGTCGTTCTGCTTGTATACTTGCTCATGATTATGCCAACTACGCTGACAGCAGGTTCGGGCGAGGGAATGGCACTCTGGATATTTTACGTCCTGGCAGCCCTCCCGTGCACCTTATACGGTTTCTGGCTTTACTGCAAAACCCGAAGTTCCATCGTTATATTCGCGGTTTATCTCATATCCAATATGATTCCGTTCAACCTGGGCAGCAACTGGGTTACCATCCTAGTATGCATCCTGGGACTGGGCATGATGGGCTATGGATTCTATCTTCTCAAGAAGAATATAGAACCATTGCTGATACAAGAGGATGAAGAAGAATACTAAAACCACCTGATTATGAAGGCAAACAGAACCAAAATGCTCGGTACGATGGCGCTGGTAGCCGTACTATGCATGCAACTTTTCTGGATATACAACTCATTCCAGATGAGCGTTCACCAGATGGGCTACGATAATCCCTGGAGTCTGGCAGCCGATGTGAGGGCGCATGCCTTTTTCTCGGCACTCTACCAGAGTCGCATCACCCTGCTCACTTCTCTACTCACCATGGTGGTCATTATTCTGAGCCTTATCGACCAAATCAACTATATCGATGAGCAGGAAAGGGTTCGCCTGCTGCGCGAGGATTTCTCCTATGCAATGGTTCACGACATGAAGTCGCCGCTCACCTCCATCATCATGGGAACCAAATATCTGCACAGCGGCGTACTGGAGAAGAAGCCGGAAATGAAGGAGAAATATTTCTGTATCGTAGAAGACGAGGCACAGCATCTGCTTGCTCTCATCAACCGCCTGCTTACCATCTCAAAACTGGAACATGGTAAACTGAGTATCCAGAAGGCTGAAATAGATCTGGAGGCGATGATAGAGGATGTGGTGGATAAATACAAGGCGAAATCGGCGAAACCGATTCATATCACCACCCTATTCGGAGCCACTTCGGCACTGGCAGATGAGGAATATCTGAAGGAGGCTATCAGTAATATAGTAGATAACGCCACCAAATACTCGAAGGAAGAAATCAACATTCAGATTACCACCTCCGAGAATGACAGAAATGTATATATCAAGATATACGATGAGGGTATCGGCATAGCCAGAAGTGAGATGAAAACAATCTTCAACCGCTTTGAGCGTGCTGCTGAGCACGAAAGAGACGCCCGGAAGACCCGTGGCGGCTTCGGTATCGGCCTGAACTACGTGCTGCAGGTAATCAATGCCCATGGCGGCAAAGTAAGCGTAAAGAGCGAAAAAGGCAAATGGTCGGAGTTCACCATATCGCTGCCGAAATAAACAGTTTGCACAGCCATATTAATAACAAAGCTCCCGATGCATCATGCACCGAGAGCTTTGTTTTATCTTATTTCACGATAGAATAAACCGGATTTCTCACACCCTTCATTCCTACGAGGAATGCCTTAGCAGCACCAAACTTGAGGAACATATCCAAACGGATAGGAATATGATTCTCATCATCGGTTACATAGAAATCTACGATTCTCTTATACTTGCGATTCTCATACTCCATATAGGCAAGGCGCAGGCAACGGTACTTCACACCATTATCTGCCTTGATGGTAACCTTACCATCAAACTTTATCTGAGCTGGAGTGCGGTTCTTTCCATCAGCAATAGGGAATTTTACGGTATAGCCCTTCTTCCAGTTGGCAGGATTGAAACTGCGGGCACGCAGGAAGATGTTCATCATGTCAAAAACACAATCATCGTAGGTGGCATTCTTCCATACATGCTTACCATCATGCTGCTGACGGTGCTGTTTGAGATGACACCTACCGCCAGAATAGCTGTAGAATACCTCATCTACCGTATAGCGCTTGCCCTCGTGAGCTCCCTTACGGAAATACATAGGCGCCATATCGGTGCCGCTGTAGCAGAGCAGAGTGTCGCGAAGCACAAAGATATCATCTACACGCTTATTGCCTCTTGTAACAAGAGAACCGCGATAAGCAGGCTTACCATGACGGGTGGTTTGGACGATAGACATACTGGCATTACCAGCTTTTACCCAAACAAACTTCCAATTGTAATACAGATTGTAAGTAAGGAACTCACCCGACTTGAAGGCTGTATTACGGAAGGTACACTGGGCAGACACCGTAGTGCTGACCAGAAGTAGCAATAATGCAATCCCGAATGATTTGATCGTTTTCATAACTCTTTATAATTTAGGAATGTACTCGATGCCAAGTTTCTTGGCACGTTGCGCATTCTGGTTCTTAACTTTCTTTTCTTTATCAGGCTTCTGCTTGGTAATGGCACCAGGCTTCTGACGGGAAAGTTCACGGGCCGTAGGATCCCAACTCTCGGTTAAATCCCATTTAGCCTTGCATTCTATCACGTCTGGATAGTAATACACCTCTTCTGCCTGTTCATCCTTATCATAGCAGCCTGTATCCCACTTGCCGTTGCCGTTGCGGTCTACTATCAGACGCATGTAATACTTCTCCGGCTTGAGATAATAGAATTCGGCTACTCCGTTCACTGCCTTCACTTCTTTCACCACCTGATCCTGCGCATTGAGTAGCTGAACGAGGAGCGGATGATTGTCGAAATCGTGAGTTACATTAATGAGCAGCGTGCCGTAAGTATCCAGGGAATTGACCTTGAAACCCTGTTTCACAGGTTTAGATACAAGTCCGTAGATGTCCTGGAACGCGGCAGAATCAACCTCCAGACTATATTCTATGTCCGGACGCCACTCGCCTCTCAGAATATACTTGCGGTTGCCCAGCGGCTTAAACTCCATCGGCGCCCTATACCATAGCGTATCATGCTTGGCATAGAGATGAATGCCTGCCGTATCGGCCTTGGCGAGCGGCGTATTGAAGGTGAAGATAACATTCTTGTCAGGATCGAGCTGAGAAGAGACACTCATCTGAACATCAAGCGGTTTTACAGCCATCACGCTATCATAAGGTTCACCCTTCTTCTTCAGTTTTTCCTGCTTCTTGGTCCATTTCTCCAGTTCCTTAGCCTGCGCCTTCATACGCTTTTCGTAAGGTTCCTTCGAAAGAATTTCGAGCGTATCAGTCTGGTTGCGGAGCACGCCCGTACTGTCTGTCGTACGGTAAGTAAGCTCTATATTCAGCGTATCCTGGTTGACCAGCGCCGTATCCTTGAGCCAATAGGTAAGCGTATCGTTCTTCTCCGATTTTTCCAGAATAAAGGCATCTTTCTCATTAAAATTCAAGCCTTTGATCTGTGGCAGGATAGAATCACCATAACTGTAATAGAGCGAGAAGCAGTTGGCCTTCTGACGCTCTGCCTTGAGGAAGAAGCGGTCGGAAACCAGTTCGGTAAAGGCACGGAGCACTACATTATCCGGTAGGAAATGAGTATAATTAACCTGATCTATCGACTTGATATGCAAGGAATCAATCCATGTAGTATCCTGTCGTACATCCGGCTTGCTTGACGGCACGATAATATCATGAGAAAAAGCGAGTTTTTCGCTTTTCTGGCTGAACATATAGTTGCCATCCATATCCTGCAGGGCATAGATGCGGTAAGAGCCCGGAGCCACACCTTTTATGACGAAGCGACCACGGCTGTCGGTACGGCTTACACGCAGCATAGGCTTGGTCTTGAAGGCTGAATCGGCATGATCAGCGTAAAGACCTACCAGAATACCCTTGATAGGCTCCAGATTCTCCGATTCGAGCACATATCCCGATACCTCCATCGTATCGATGACCTCGCCGGTAGAGAAACTGTAGGTATAGTTTCCCATCGGATTGCCCTCGTTATTATCGCTGATGGCATCGGAAAAGTCGATGGTATAAGTAGTATTCGGCTTGAGCGAATCTACCAGAGAAATCTGAATATGCTTGCCCGAAGCCTTGATTTCAGGCACTTCGAGCTGCGGAGGCGAAACAACCACTTTCTCGGTAGGATTATCTACCTTGATATATTCGTCGAAATAGATATTCACCTTCTTCTGCTTCACATTTACGCCCTTATCGGCTGGCGAAGCTCCAATCACCTTAGGAGGAGTTTCGTCGAACCAACCACCATCCGGCTGTCCCATCTTGGCACAGGATGCCAACATGAGGAAAGCTAAGACGTAGAAAGGCAGAAACAGTGAATTTGCCTTCAACTTGCTCTTTATGTCGTTCAATTGAATCATTCTTTATATCTTCTTAATATCGCAGCATCACTTCAACTTCAGGCGGAAGAAGCATGCAGCTTGTTTTATTTGTTCATCATGAGCATCTCATCAATGTTCTTGCGGCTGTTGCTCAAGCGTGGAATCTTATGCTGTCCACCTAACTTGCCCTTGCTCTTCAGCCATTCATTGAAGAGTCCCGGCTTGGCCTTCACTATCTCCAGATGCTGGAGGGTAACGTCGTGAAAGCGCTTGGCCTCGTAATCGCTGTTGATTTCCTGCAGCTTCTGGTCTAACAGACTGGCAAATTCATCGAGGCTGGCTGGCTCCTGAGAGAACTCTATGAGCCACTGGTGACGGCACTTGGCATTACTGTCCATATAAACCGGTGCAGCGGTATAATCAGAAACCTGAGCACCCGTTTTCTCGCAGGCATAAGCCAATCCCTTCTCGGCATTATCCATGATCAGTTCCTCGCCAAATGCATTAATAAAGTACTTGGTACGGCCGGTAATAACAAACTTATAAGGATTCTTGCTGGTAAACTGAACCGTATCGCCGATGAGATAGCGCCACAAACCACAGGAAGTGGTGATGATCATAGCGTAGTTCTTGCCTACCTCAACACCCCAGAGAGGCACAACGGTAGGATTCTCGCTGCCGAATTCGTCCATAGGGATAAACTCGTAGAATACATCATAATCTATCATAAGCGACATGGCTGGGTCTGCCGGATCATCCTGCAGCCCGAAGAATCCCTCGCTGGCATTATAAGTCTCCATATAATGCATGTTCGGCGAAGTGATGAGCTGTTCATACTGCTTGCGGTAAGGAGTAAAGGCAATACCGCCATGGAAGAATACCTCCAGATTAGGCCATACCTCTTCCAGATGCTTCTTGCCGGAAAGTTCCATGACACGCACCAGCACACTAAGCATCCAGCTAGGAACACCCGAGATATTGGTTACGTTCTTATTCATCGTTTCGCGGGCAATAAGGTCGCGTTTCACTTCGAAATCGCTCAGGAGAGCGGTTGACTTCTTAGGAACACGCACCAGATTGGCAAGCGGATTGATATTTTCGATGAGGATAGCGCTCAGGTCACCCACCAGACTATCCGACACATTATAGTTAGGCGAATGGCTTCCACCTAAGATAAGGCTCTTGCCATCAAAGAGTCTGCTCTTCGGATTATTGCGCAGATAATAGGCTACGGCATCAAAACCTCCGGCATAATGAATGCCATGCAAGCCATCATGAGAAACTGGGATAAACTTACTCTTATCGTTGGTGGTGCCAGATGACTTGGCGTACCATTTTACCAGTCCCGGCCATAGAATATCCTTTTCGCCATGACGCATACGGTCGATATCCCCCTTCAACTCCTCGTAGGTATTGACAGGAATATTCTGTGCAAATTTATCATAACTATTGGTGGTATTTAATAAATGCTTGACACCATATTCAGTATTTTTTCCTTTATTTATAAGGTGCATAAGCACTTTATGCTGCAAATGTTCTGCATCATAGACATACTTCTCCAACTCCTTCTGCCGAGGTTTGAAGACGTTACTTACTATCGTTGTTAAACAGATCGGAAGAGCACACGTCTGAACTCCAGTCACCTTGCAACATCT
>OCLU01000100.1_pt1 | contig 12573 bp, 10 predicted proteins | sample 1538861 | NCBI WGS metagenome assembly OCLU01 (sample SAMN04571730, study PRJEB22368) | human gut metagenome | biome: human gut; material: stool | host: Homo sapiens | place: Luxembourg | collected 2012-12-07
TGCTGGAAGCAGGCGACCTGCCCTCGGCCTGCCGCCGTCTGATGGTGTGCGCCTGTGAGGATGTGGGCCTTGCCTACCCGCAGATCATCCCCATCGTGAAGGCAGCGGTGGATGCCGCCAATATGGTGGGCCTGCCGGAGGCGCGGCTTCCGCTGGCAGACGCCGTTGTTCTGGTGGCCACCAGTCCCAAATCCAACAGTGCTTACGATGCCATCAATGCAGCCATTGCGGATGTGCAGGCGGGCCGCACCGGGCCGATCCCGCGCCAGCTGCAGAACAAACACTATGATGGTGAGGATGCACTGGTGAAGGGCCAGAATTACAAATACGCCCACGACTACGATCATCACTGGGTGGCACAGCAATACCTGCCGGATGCGATCAAAGATGTGAAATACTACACCTTTGGCGACAATAAAAATGAGCAGGCTGCCCGGGCCTACTGGGCAAAGATCAAGGGCGAAGAGAACGTCTGAACAAGACTTTTTGTATGAGGAGAAAGCAAAGGAGAAGCTATGCGATATTCCAAACAGCGCGAGCTGGTCATGCAGACCGTACAGGCCCTGTGCGACCACCCTACCGCCGAGGAAATTTATGATGCTGCGGTCAAGGAGTGCCCGGGCCTGAGCCTTGGCACCGTGTACCGCAACCTGAACAGTCTTGTGGATGCGGGCCGGGTGCGCCGGGTCTCTATCCCGGGCAAGGCAGACCGCTTTGATCATACGCTGCCCTGGCACAGCCACCTGTACTGCACGGTATGCGGCAGTGTGACCGATGCCGAGGTGGACGAAGAACAGGTGATGAAGCTGGTCAGGAACCAGAAGGGCTGCGTGCAGGACTGCGCTGTGGTGCTCATTGGCGTGTGCGAAGCCTGCTGTGAGGCACAGATGCAGGAAAATATGCAGTGACCTTTGGGAAAATTGCGCACTACCCCTTGCCCGAAACGCGCAAAGAGCGTATACTAAAGAGAGCTTTCTGCAAAGGCAGAAAAAAGAGTTTCGCCGTGCGGGGAGAAGCTTCCCGGCGGAGAAGGATGGTTTGATTGGAATACATTAGTTTTGAACATAATAACATCGCCGCTGAACTGGTAAAGCAGGCCTATGATACGCCGCCGCTGGCCTTTGTGCACAGCTATGGCTGTCAGCAGAACGTGAACGACGGCGAGCGGATCAAGGGCGTGCTGATGGACATCGGCTATGGCCTGTGCGATAAGCCCGAGGACGCCGACCTGATCCTCTTCAACACCTGCGCCGTGCGTGAGCATGCCGAGCAGCGTGTGTTCGGCAACGTAGGTGCCCTGAAGGGACTCAAGGAAAAAAAGCATGACCTCATCATCGGCCTGTGCGGCTGCATGGCGAACCAGAAGCATGTGGTGGAAAAGCTGCGCAAGAGTTACCCCTATGTAGACCTTGTGTTTGGCGTGGATGGCATCGACACCCTGCCGCAGCTCATTGCCCAGAAGCTGCAGAAGCACAAGCGTGTGCTGATGGAGCCCGCCCAGCGCCCGGTCATCGTGGAGAATATCCCCATCCGGCGTGAGAGCGAGTTCCGCGCATGGCTGCCCATCATGTACGGCTGCGACAACTTCTGCACCTACTGCATCGTGCCCTATGTGCGCGGCCGCGAAAAGAGCCGCAAGCCCGGCGATATCCTTGCCGAGTTCCGCGGTCTTGTGGAGGCAGGCTATAAGGAGATCACATTGCTGGGGCAGAACGTCAACAGCTACGGCAAGGGTCTGGAAGAAAAGGTGGACTTTTCTGATCTGCTCAACCTGCTGTGCACGGTGCCCGGCGATTACCACATCCGCTTTATGACCAGCCACCCCAAGGATGCCAGCCACAAGCTGATCGACACCATTGCCGCCCAGCCGAAGCTGTGCAAGCACCTGCATCTGCCGGTGCAGTGCGGCTCGGATGAACTGCTGAAGAAGATGAACCGCCACTACACCGTGGAACAGTATCTTGAGCTCATCGAATACGCCCGCAAAACGGTGCCCGGCATCACCTTTTCCAGCGACATCATCGTTGGCTTCCCCGGCGAGACCGAGGAGGATTTTGTCAAGACGCTGGAGCTGGTGCAGAAGGTGGGCTATATGCAGCTGTTCACCTTTATCTATTCCAAGCGCACCGGCACCAAGGCTGCCGAAATGCCCGATCCCACCCCCCGCAAGGAAAAGACCGACCGCATGACCCGCCTGCTCAAGCTGCAGGACGAGATCGCCATGTCGCTGGTCAAGGCGCAGGTGGGCCAGACCGTGAAGGTGCTGGTGGAGGGCTTTGGACGCAGTGAGGGAAGCCTTTCCGGCCGACTGGATAACAACCTGACCGTAGAATTTGCCGCAGACGCTTCCCTGATGGGCAGCTATGCCAACGTACATCTCACGGGCGCACGGGCGACTGTGCTGCTGGGTGAGCTTGCCTGAGTGATTCCGGGGCAGTGCCCCTGAACGTATAAATAAGAAGGAGACCATTCAAATGGATTGCATTGATCTTTTCAAGCGCGCAGCCGTTGCGCTGCAGACCGATAGCCGCTACCTCGTTCTGGATCAGACCCGCAAGGCAAACGATAAGGACGAAGAGCTGCAGAACATGATCGGCGAGTTCAACCTCGCCCGCATGGATCTGAACAACGAGATCGGCAAGAGCGAGCGCAACGATGCCCGCATCGCCGAGCTGAACGAGAAGGTGAACAGCCTGTACGGCCAGATCATGGGCAACGAGGGCATGGTGGCTTACAACGAGGCCAAGCGCGACTGCGAGAACCTCGTGAACTATATTGATGCCATCATCAACACTGCCATGAATGGCGGCGACCCCATGACGGTACAGGAGCCTTCTGCTTCCTGCACCGGCAGCTGTTCCACCTGCGGCGGCTGCCACTGAGAAGTTCATTTCATAACGCATGAACACCGGTGTGCCGGTGCTTTCTTCCGGCAAAACGGCCGCAGCCTGATTTTTGGCAGGCTGACGAGGAATGCGGGATGAAAACGACTTTCGAGCCAAAAACTTCGACAGAACGCGGCTGTGCAAAACAGACCGCGTTTTGTTTGCCGCAGCGGTTACAAGCCGCAAACTATGCACAGAACGGGAGAGGGAAATAACATGGCAGAGCTGTCGCCCATGATGCAGCAATATCTTGAGATCAAAAAACAGCATAAAGACGAAATTCTCTTTTACCGCATCGGTGACTTTTACGAGATGTTCTACGATGATGCCCTCACGGCATCCAAAGAGCTGGATCTGACCCTGACCGGCAAGCAGTGCGGTCAGGCCGAGCGTGCGCCCATGTGCGGTGTGCCCTTCCACAGCTACGAAGGCTATGTGGCCCGGCTGATCGCCAAGGGTTACAAGGTGGCCATCTGTGAGCAGGTGGAAGACCCGGCCAAAGCCAAGGGCCTTGTCAAGCGGGACATCATCCGTGTGGTCACGCCCGGCACGGTCATTGAGAGCAGCATGCTGCAGGACGACCGCAATAACTACATTGCCAGCATCTTCCTCAAGGGAAAGAAAGCGGGTCTGTGCTTTGCAGATGTCTCCACCGGCACGGCGCATATCACCGAGCTGAACGCGGATAAAACGGCACCGGCTGTGATCACAGAGCTGTGCCGCTATCATCCCAGCGAGGTCCTGATGAATCCGGGCCTTCTGGACTGCCGCGAGGTGACGGCGTACATCAAAAAGAACATGACCTGTTCGGTGGAGCTGATCGAAGAGGAACGCTATGCACCGGGCCTTGTGGCGGCATCGCTGGAAAATCAGTTTGGCCGCGACTGGACGCAGACCACCGGCATTGCCGCCGACGGCCTTGTGCGCTTTGCCATGGCAGCGCTTCTGGAATACCTCCACGATACCCAGATCAAGGGCGTCGAGCGTCTGAAAACGGTCGTCAGCTACAACAAGGCACAGTTCATGCGGCTCTCGCCGGTGACGCGCGCCAATCTGGAACTGACCGAGACCCTGCGCGGCCGCGAAAAGCGGGGGACACTGCTCTGGGTGCTGGATAAGACTAGTACCTCCATGGGCAAGCGTATGCTGCGCAGCTGGATCGAGCAGCCGCTTGTTTCCAGCGCACTCATCAACCACCGCCTGAACGCTGTGGAAAGTCTGGTAAAGCAGACCATGGCCCGGGGCGATCTTGTGGAGGAGCTGCACTACATTGCGGACATGGAACGCCTGATGACCCGGACGGTCTATGGCTCAGCCACACCCAAGGAGATCTATACGCTGGCCCAGACCTGCGACCGTCTGCCCGGCCTGCGCAGGCAGGCTGAAGCCTGCAGCTGCCCGGAGCTTTCCGAGCTGGCAGCACAGATCGACCCGTTGGAGGACATCAAGGCCCGCATCTATGCAGCGGTGGACCCGGAAGCACCTTCCACCCTTAAGGATGGCGGTGTCATTGCCAAAGGCTATCATGCCGAGGTGGACGAGCTGCGCTCCATCCGCGACAACACCAAGGGTGTTCTGGCGCAGTTGGAAGCCCGTCTGCGGCAGGAGACCGGCATCCCCAAGCTGAAGATCGGCTATAACCATGTGTTTGGCTACTATATCGAGGTCAGCAATTCCTACAAGGCGCAGGTGCCGGAGACCTACATCCGCAAGCAGACCCTGACCAGCGGCGAGCGCTACATCACGCAGGAGCTCAAGGAGCTGGAAAGCAAGATCTTAGGTGCGCACGAGCGGCTGATCACGCTGGAACACCGCCTGTTCAGCGAATTGCTGGAAAGCATCAGCGCTCAGCTGGACCGCATCCAGCGCACGGCAAACGCGGTTGCAGAGCTGGATGTTCTCACTGCACTGGCGCAGGCGGCGGCAGAAAACAACTATTGCCGCCCCGTTGTGGACGACAGTGACGAGCTGATCATCACGGAAGGGCGTCACCCTGTGGTAGAGCAGATGCTCAAGGGCAGCCTGTTTGTGCCCAACGACACCACCCTCAACTGCACCACCGACCGCTGCCTGATCATCACCGGCCCCAATATGGCGGGTAAATCCACGTATATGCGTCAGAATGCACTGATCGCTCTGATGGCGCAGATCGGTTCCTTCGTTCCGGCATCCAGCTGCCACGTGGGCGTGGTGGATGCCATCTTCACCCGCATCGGCGCGTCGGACGACCTGTCTGCCGGTCAGTCCACCTTTATGGTGGAGATGACCGAGGTGGCAGAGATCCTGAAAAATGCCACCGCCAGAAGCCTTGTGGTGCTGGACGAGATCGGCCGCGGCACCTCCACCTTTGACGGTATGAGCATCGCCCGTGCGGTGGTGGAGCATATTTCGGACCCGGCCAAGGGGCTTGGCTGCAAGACCCTGTTTGCCACCCACTACCACGAGCTGACCGAGCTGGAAGGCAGCGTGGACGGCGTGAAAAACTACAACATTGCGGTGAAAAAACGCGGCGAGGACATCACCTTCCTGCGCCGCATCGTGCGCGGCCCTGCGGATGACAGCTACGGCATCGAGGTGGCAAAGCTGGCAGGCCTGCCCGGCAGCGTGACCCGCCGCGCCCACGAGGTGCTGCGTGCGCTGGAAGCTTCCGCTCCCAAAAACAAGGTGGAGCAGATGGATTTTGACGCATTGCAGGAGTACAATTCTCCGGCGGTTCCCAGTGAGATGATGGAAAAGCTGGAAGCACTGGATGTGGAAACGCTGACCCCCATTGAAGCACTGAACTTCCTCTACGAGCTGAAAAAGACCCTGAAGGGCAGCCTGAACAGCTGATAGCCTGCCCGATCAAACCATAAGGAGGGAACACCATGGCAGTGATCCATGTTCTGGATAAGCACACCGCCGAGCTGATTGCCGCTGGCGAGGTGGTCGAGCGGCCTGCGTCAGTGGTCAAGGAGCTGCTGGAAAACTCCATCGATGCCGGAGCTGCGCAGGTGACGGTCAGCATTGAATCCGGCGGCGTCAAGCTGATCGAGATCAGCGACAACGGCACCGGCATTGAGGCAGAATACATTTCCACGGCGTTTATCCGCCATGCCACCAGCAAGATCGAAAAGCCGGATGACCTGAACAGCATCCACACGCTGGGCTTCCGCGGCGAAGCACTGGCATCCATTGCCAGTGTGGCGCGGGTGGAGCTGACCACCCGCACCGAGGCAGACGAGTTTGCCACCGTCTACCGCATCGAGGGCGGGGAAGAGCTCTCCCGGGAGCCGGGTGCCCGTGCGGTGGGCACTACCATCCGGGTGAAGGACCTGTTCTACAACACCCCCGCCCGCATGAAGTTCCTCAAAAAGGACTCTTCCGAGGGCACCTTTGTGGCGGATACGATCGCCCATGTGGCCCTCAGCCACCCGGAGGTCAGTGTCAAGTTCATCCGGGAGGGCAAGCTGCAGTATGTCACCCCCGGCGATGGTCAGCTGCGCAGCGCGGCCTATGCGGTTCTGGGCCGGGAGTTCAGCCGGGACCTCATTGAGCTGAAAAATCAGGAGGGTGTGTACCGCATCACCGGCCTGATCACCCCGCCCAAAAGCTGCCGCGCCAGCCGGAGCATGCAGCATTTTTACATCAATGGCCGCTATGTGCGCAACCGCACCATGATGGCTGGCATGGAGATGGCCTTCAAGGGCACCATGATGCAGGGCAAGTTCCCGGGCGGCATCCTTCTGCTGGAAATGCCGGCAGACCTTGTGGATGTCAACGTCCATCCGGCAAAGGTGGAAGTGCGTTTTGCCCGGGAAAATGATATTTTTGATGTGGTCTACCACGCTGTCAAGCTGGCACTGGCTCAGCCCGGCACCGGCGAACGGCTTTTCACCTTTGATGCAGATGAAAAGGCCGAAAATGAAAAAACAATCGATAAAAAGATTGAAAATGATGTAAAGTATGACAACTTTACAGGACTTTCTGCCATCATTCCCGGGCAGGCAGACCCGGGCACCCTGCCGCAGCAGCGCCGGGAACCGGCGAAAACGGAGGAACGGCCCGCTCTGCGGCCGGAGCCGGTAGGAAAAGCCGCGCCGACCGCTGTGCCCCGCTGGCAGAGCGGCACGCAGAATGCTCCCATGCTGGACCCCTTCGTGACGCTGCACAGTCCGGAAGCGGAAAGCCCCCGGACGGCAGAACCCTTCCGTGCTGCAGCCAGCGAGGCACAGCTGGACGTAGAACCGGAACTGGCTGGACAAGAGAATGCAAAAATCCATGCAACGCAGGATCACATGGCGGCATGGGATGTAGTGCCTGCGGTACAGGAAAACAAGTCGGCGCCTTCCGCACCGGAGAGCCCGGATGGACCGGCAGAGGAAAAGTGTGCCGCTGCTGCATGTCCGGCAGAAGAACTGTCGGCGGAAGCAGCAGAGCCGGAGCAGCTGAACTTTGACCCGACAGCCGGTCAGCCGGAGCCTCTGCACTATGTGGGTGAGGTGTTCAAGACCTACATTCTTGCAGAGCGCGGAGACGAGCTGTGCCTGATCGATAAGCATGCTGCCCATGAACGCCAGCTCTATGAGAAGCTGGCGGCCAGCTATGGCAATGTGCCCGGTCAGCTGCTGCTGGAGCCTGCTGCCATCGATCTGTCGGCAGAGGAAAAGCAGGCGCTGCTGGACAACATTCCACTGCTGGAAAATGCAGGGCTAGAAATTGCAGATTTTGGCGGGAACACGGTCGTGCTGCGGGCGGTGCCTGCAGATGTGGAGCCGCAGAATGCAGAAAGCCTGCTGGTAGAGATCGCAAATAAGCTGCTCAAGGGCGGCCATGATGCGCTGAATGAGCACACCGAGTGGGTGCTACATTCCATCTCCTGCCGTGCAGCCATCAAAGCGGGGGATAAGTCCTCGCCGCAGGAGCTGCTGGCGCTGGCCGAAAAGATCCTTTCCGGCGAGGTGCCGCCTTTCTGCCCGCACGGACGCCCCTGCGTACTGAAATTGACCCGAAAGGAGCTTGAAAAGCAGTTTGGACGCATCGTATAAACATCCGGTCGTAGCCGTTGTGGGCCCCACTGCCACAGGCAAAACCGCTCTCGGCGTGGCGCTGGCAAGGCACTTTTCCGGCGAGGTCATCAGCTGCGATTCCATGCAGATCTATCAGGGGCTGGACGTTGGTACGGCAAAGGTGACGCCGGAGGAGACCTGCGGCATCCCGCACCACGGCGTGGACATCCTGCCGCCGGACAAGACCTTCAGTGTGGCAGATTTTACGGCTATGGCCGCAGCGCTGGAACAGGAAATCACGGCACGGGGAAATCTGCCCATCCTCGTGGGCGGCACGGGCCTGTATGTCCAGAGCTTTCTGTACGGGGTGCGCTTTGCCGAGGAGAAAACGCCTGCCGGTCTGCGGGAGCAGCTGGCGGCGGAGCTTGCCGAAAAAGGCGGCGCGGCCATGTACGAAGAGCTGCGCCGGGCCGACCCGGAAGCCGCAGCGGCCATCCATCCGAACAATCAGGTGCGCGTGCTGCGCGCACTGGAACATTACCGCGCTACGGGCAGGCGTCTCAGCGAACAGAAGGCAGACTCCCTTCCGCAGGAACGGCCCTACCGCAGCCTGATTCTGGGACTGGATTTCCCGGACCGTGCGGCCCTTTACCGCCGCATCGATCTGCGTGTGGACAAGATGCTGGAAGCGGGCCTTCTGGCAGAGGCAGAGTACGTCTGGCGCAGCCGTGAACGCTTCCGCACGGCGGCGCAGGCCATTGGCTATAAGGAATTCTTCCCGTATTTTGAAGGTACGGCTCCGCTGGAAGCCTGTACAGATAAACTCAAGCAGGCGTCCCGCAACTATGCCAAGCGCCAGCTGACATGGTTCCGCCATATGGACGGCGTGGTCTGGCTGGATGCCGGTGCACCGGATGCGGCAGAGACTGCCATCCATCAAGTGAGTGAATTTTTATCGAAGAGGTGATCGATATGCCGGACGAGACCCGGAAGGAGGGCCGTGCATCCCATGGATTTGCCACGCTGGCAGGGGTGCTGATCGCATTTCTGCTGCTGGCTGCAGGGTATGTGCTCTATCAGGCCATGCACGTCCTGTTCCCGCAGAATGTCTATGAAACGGCACTGCCTGCGGTCATTTCGGATACCGTGGATGCAGACGGCGTGCTGCTGTTTGACGAAAGCTATGTGGCAGGCAGCGGAAACCTTGGATATCTTGCGGCGGACGGTGAGCGCGTTTCCGCAGGTACGGCGGTGGCAGAGATCTACAGCAATGCATCGCAGGCCACGTTGCGCCAGCAGCTGACCCAGCTGAATGACCAGATTGATCTGCTGCAGAGATCCCAGAACACGGCAGCCCTGCAGCTGGACAGCCTTTTAAAAGAGCGCGCTGGCGCACTGTATGATCTGCTGGATACATTGGATGACGGCGACTACGAGGCAGTGGATGATGATTCCAATGCCTATCAGCTTGCACAGAACAAGCTCTGGGTCGTCACCGGTGATGCTGCAAACTTTACCGATCAGATCACGGCTCTGGTCCAGCAGGCCCAGAGCGTGCAGGCTCATCTGGGCAGTCCCACCCAGATCGCTGCGCCGCAGACCGGTTACTTTGTACGGGCTTCCGGCAGCGGCAGGCTCAATGCCGGCGCGGACGACATCCTTGCACTGAGTGCGCAGGAGCTGCAGGGTTATCTGGATTCCGACCCGGTGATCGCACTGGATGGCTGCGCCGGTAAGATCGTAGCCGGTTTTACATGGCGCTATGTGGGTGTGTGCAGCGCAAAGCAGGGAGAAAAGCTGCTGGGTCAGGACGGCAAGCCGCTGCGCTCTGCGGTGGAGATCAGCTTTCCGGGACGGATGGAAAACGGCCTGAAGGCGGCCGTTGCCGAAGTGAGCATTGATGCGGACAGCGGTCTTGCACGCTTTGTGCTCACCTGCAACTCCATCAACGGGGATGTGCTGTGCCTGAACCGGGCTGCCGCACGGATCTCGGTAGGGGAGCACAGCGGCCTGCGGGTGCCTGCAGCAGCGGTGCACTATCTGAAGGAGGACGGGACCGAGGCCGAGACACAGGGCGAGAACTATGTTCCCGGCGTTTACGTCAAGCTTGGCAACATCGCGCGCTTCTGCCGGATCGACCCGGTGGATGCAGACCATCCGCTGATCACAGACGGCGATTACATCCTTGTTTTGCCCGAAGGGACCGAGGGTTCGGTCAGCAAGGTGAGGCTTTATGACGAAATAATCGTCTCCGGACAAAATTTGTATGACGGAAAGCTTTTGTAGTTATTGACATCTGAGGCAAAAAATCCGATAATAGATAAAGCTATTATTTGCATTCTTTATGCAGAGAACGCCAGGCAGCACCAAGCTGCCGGAATGAAAGGAGCAGATTGTATGTCTTTTCTTGACAGCATCAAGAAGGGTCTGTTTGACCAGGAAGACGATTATGAGGACCAGTACATCGACGATGGTCCCCAGATGGTGAACAATAACAACGGCGTCGGTCTCGGTGCGGACGACGAAGCTGAGGAACATACCGAGGGCACCAACAAGAAGAACGGCAAGGTGGTCAACATCAATGCCACCACTCAGCTCAAGGTGGTGCTGGTAAAGCCGGAGCGCTTTGAGGATGCAAGCACCATTGCCGACCATCTGAACAACAAGCGCACGGTCGTGCTCAATCTGGAGTCTACCAACAAGGAAGTCTCCCGCCGTCTGGTGGACTTTTTGTCCGGTGTTGCTTATGCCAACAACGGCCAGATCAAGCGGGTGGCCAACAGCACCTTTATCATCACACCATATAATGTAGACATCATGGGCGATCTGCTGGACGAGCTGGAGAACAATGGCGCGTTCTATTGATCCGCATGATCCACAGCCCAAAGCTGTGCGCGGGTTCATTCCCGCACGAACGGATGAAGAACGCTATCTCATGCGGCATATCGAGGATCTGGCCCGCACGGCCTTTTCCCGGGAGATCGCACGGTACTCCGGTTTTCTGAGTGACCGTGAGCAGGATCTTGCCCGTGCAGCGCTGGGGCGTGCGGACATAGAGGAAGGCTTCCGCTTTGAGGGCGGCTGGCCGCAGGCGGAACGCCGGATCCTCTGTCTGGAGCCCGAGTACAGCTATGGGGAAAACCCCATCCGCTGCGTGCGGCTGCAATGCCGGGCTCTGCCCGGGGCCGCGCTGCCCGCGCACAAGGACTATCTGGGCAGCCTGATGGGGCTGGAACTGAAGCGCGAAGCACTGGGAGACATCGTTCTGCCGGAGGATCAGCCGGGCACAGCGTATGTGTTTGCGCTGGAACCGGCAGCACAGCTCATCTGCCGGGAGCTGTTTCAGGCCGGGCACACCGAGCTGACCACTGAGCTGCTGGAACCGGACGAGATACCGTCCTTCCCACAGGCCCGGCGCGAGCTGCGCAGCGCTACCGTGTCGTCTCTGCGGCTGGACGCTGTGCTTGCGGCCATGCTGCGGTGCAGCCGGGGGCAGGCGTGTGAGCTGATCGCGGCCGGCAGGGTGGAGATCAACCATCTGCCGGCCGAAAAACCCCATGCGCCGGTGTATGAGGGTGATGTTTTTACCGTGCGGGGCAAGGGCCGCTTTGGCCTGACGGCACTGCCCGGAAAAAGCAAAAAAGACCGGTCGATCATCGAATTTTTTCAATATTAAAAGCAACGGGAGGAAATGACTATGCTGACTCCGCAGGATGTCCGTTCTGTGCAATTTGAAAAAAACCTCCGCGGCTACCGCACAGAGGACGTGGATCGTTTTCTGGACAAGGTGGAAGAACAGCTGCAGGAGGACGATGCACAGGCGGAACAGCTTCGCAAGCAGATTGCGGATCTGACTGCTGAAAACCAGAAGCTGCACGAGGAGCTGAAGAGCTTTGAGGCAGACGGTGAAATGCTTAAGAGTGCATTGATCAACGCGCAGCGCATGGGTGAGAACGTCATCCGTGAAGCAAACCAGAAGGCGGAAGAGATCATCCATCGTGCAAATCTGCGCGGTGATGATATCATCCGCGATGCCAACGAACTGCTGCAGAAGGCCAACGACCGTGCAGATGAGATCGAGAACGAGGCAAACGAGAAGCGCCTTGCAGAAGAGCGCGAGTATGACCGTGTGCGTCTGGAAGTGACCCGCTTCAAGTCCGATGTGCTCAATCTGTACCGCAGCCATGTGGAGTCGCTGAGCCGCCTGCCGGAGTTCCAGAAGGAAACGCCCGCACAGGAAGCTGCCGACGCAGAGCCTGCAGCCGACGAAGCCGAACCTGCGGCTGCCACTCAGCTGCAGGCCGCAGATGTGCAGCCTGAGGCAGAGCCTGTTCCGGCTGCAGAAGAAGATGCAGAACCTGCCGCCTCTGCTGAAGATGACAGCGAGACGGCTGACAGCAGCGAGGATTTCTGGGCAAAGGACGAAAGCCAGCTCAAGCTGGACCCTCCGCCCGCGCCTCCTGCTGATTTTAAGCCGGACGAGCCGGACTACGATGCTTTTCAGGGCGTCAAGTTCAGCGAGTAAGGCGACCCCATAAGGAAATATAGAGGAGAGTGTAAACCATTGGCTAAGAACAAATCGCAGTACGATAGTACTCTGAACCTGCCCAAGACCCTGTTTGAAATGCGTGCCGGCCTGCCCAAGAAGGAGCCGGTCATGCTCAAGGATTGGGACGACAACGACCTGTACAATCAGCTCA
>OCLU01000102.1_pt1 | contig 12539 bp, 9 predicted proteins | sample 1538861 | NCBI WGS metagenome assembly OCLU01 (sample SAMN04571730, study PRJEB22368) | human gut metagenome | biome: human gut; material: stool | host: Homo sapiens | place: Luxembourg | collected 2012-12-07
TTTGTAGATGTGTAAAAGTAACAATCCATTAATGGAGACAATGAAGAAAAACAATAAGGTGTATACGGCTACCTGCCATTCTCCATTTGCAGAAGTGTAAAAATAACAATCCATTAATGGAGAATAGGGTATGGAAAGGGCAGATTTCCAGTACATACGTCTCCCTTATTCCTGAATTATGGGCGTAAGTCACATGATTCAGGAGAGACAGCCACCTTTTTATGGGGAGAGCAGCCGGCAAATGCCTGATGGAAATGACCCGAAAATCACAGGAGAATAGCCGTACAATGGGCTGATACACAATTCCTATTGGAGAATGTTGTCCCCATTAGGGGACAGCAAGTTGTGTTTTCGTTTAACGAAAACAGGACGGTTTAACGGAGAATACACCGATAAACCGTTACTTATTTCAAGCTCCAGCGTCGCTTTTTACATATCTAACTATAATTCATTTGAAATCACAAAACAGATTGAACCGAATGTGGTTAGTTTGTCTGTTTATTTCATGTCCGAATCATTAGTATGCTATGTTGCAAAGTTCGTATTCATTATGAAAAAATCCGCTTACGAGAACAAGATATTCAGGTAATTTGCCATCCTTTCCCCAAAGAAGTTCGATGTTAAAAAGTTCAGAAAGCGTTTTGGCTATGTCAAATCCGAAGGCTTCGAGTGACGGACGCACTTTTTCCGGGTGTCGGCATGGTGTGCCGCAGTTACGCGTACACTCGTTATCTGAGCAGTGAAGACATTTACCTATATAGGCAAATGAACGCCCTCCATATTTCCGTTCCATATCCAATAATTCGCTCTCGATTCGTATCCGTTCCGGTAAAATGAGTTTTTGTGTATATTCAATCGGAATATCTTTGTCTTCAGGGATTATCTTCGTTGCCATAAGATGTGCATACTTGTATTGTCGGAGAAACGATTCCGTATCAAAATCAAATGGAGGACACCCCCAACTTTTACCGTAATTGGTACATTGTTTGCAAAGTTCAAGAAAATGTGGTTCGTCACGGAATTCGGCGATATATCCTTCAACAGTGATGTCTGAAGTAAAATTTTCTACAGTGTATATACTCATTGTTTCAAAATCATTGTACCGCATAAGGAGTCGAAACGGATGTTTTCATTTTGGAAAAGTCTGTCAATGTATCCGCTTTTCTGCATTTCAGACGCGGTCAAGCAACTTAAATTCGGGGTATCTAACAATGCTATCGAATCGCACATGGACAACGCGATGTCAAGTTCATGTGTCGAGAACATGATACATTTTTTCTCGTCGTGGACAAGCCTACGAAGCAACGCCACAAGTTCGTAGCGATTAGGCATGTCAAGAAAGGAAGTCGGTTCATCAAGGAGAATGATAGGAGTATCCTGTGCCAATGCACGAGCAATCATCACACGCTGGCATTCGCCATCCGACATTTTATCCATCGTGCGGTTTGCATAAGCCTCCATTCCCACCGAAATGAGCGATTGCATGACTATCTCCTTATCTGTTTCTTGCATCCTACCTATCCAGTTGGTATAAGGAGCACGGCCTATGGCTACGACATCCTTGCACCGCAGGTTGGCGATGCGCGTGCGCTCGGTCGTGACGATAGCCAGCGTTTTTGCCATATCTTCGGTTTTCATGCAGGCGATGTCGTGCCCGTCGAGAATGATTTTTCCGGAATAACACCGGTTCAGACCGGCTATGGCGCGGAGCAACGTCGATTTTCCTGTCCCGTTTCTTCCGATAAGGGCTGTCAGTTGACCTTTTTTTATCGTGGCATTTACCTCGTGGAGCAACGAGTTTTCTTTGTAACCTATGGAAAAATGCTGTAATTCTATCATGCGGTGATGGATTTGTTGCGTAAAACCACCCATACGACGATTGGGATTCCCAATAGAGCTGTAATGGCGTTGATCGGCAAGGTGAATATTTTAGAAATGATGTCGCAAAGAAGCAATATCGATGCTCCCGAAAGAATTGTTCCGGGCAGAAGGACATGATGATCGCTATTTTGGAAAAGCATTCTTGTGACATGAGGCATAGCGAGACCTATGAAACCTATCGGACCGCAAAAAGCGGTTATCGTTCCGGCGAGCAGCGTTGTCGAGAGAAACAACAGGCTGCGTGAACGCCGAATATTCAGTCCCATTGTTACGGCATATTCCTCTCCGAACAGCAGGAGGTTAAGCGGTTTGATGGTCAGTACAGCCAACAGCAGTCCGGCAAACACCGATGGAACAAGAATCAGAAGTTGTCCGGAGGTGACGTCACCCAAAGCCCCCATCGTCCAAATGACAAAGGCTTTCAGCGATTCCTCTTTGCTGAGGTACTGCAATATCTGCACGACAGCACCTACGCCCGATGAGAACATCATGCCCAGAATCAGGATTACCATGATGTCTTTTATTCGCTGTCCGACGGCAGTTATCACGAGCAACACGACAGCCGCACCCACCCACGCTGCTCCGGCAATGCCTATTGATGAACCGATCCCGGCAAGTACCACAAGTGCCACACCGAGACTTGCACCGGAACTGATGCCAAGGACATAGGGACCGGCAAGAGGATTACGGAAGAGGGTCTGCATCTGAAGACCGCTGACCGATAAGGCAGCCCCGGCCAACAGTGCCACTATAGCTTTTATGAGGCGTATGTTGAGTACGATTTTTTCCGTGGCACGGGAACAATTTCCCCCGGTCAGTGCTGCCCATACATCGCGGATCGGAATGTTGACAGCTCCCACGGCCAAGTCCAGTAAAAAAAGACCGACCGTGAGCGTAATCAATATGGAGAATAATATAGTCGAACGGGAACGCATCTATTTCAGTTGCTTGTAATACACACACTCTTCCTGCACCAGTTCAGGATGGAATATCTTCACGAGGTCGCGGAGCACGATGTCAGGATTCACGACGGCAGACTCGTAATAGTCGTTACCCCCGGCTGTGTTGGTACGGGCGTTGTTGTTATACACCTCTCCATTTTTGAAACATCGGGTATCGGTGAATTTCGGACATGATGCCTTCAAGTCGTCAAGGGAGTTCGCCATTCCCACGTTCAACCACATGTCCGCATCCGACGCGAGCAGATATGCTTCTTCTAAGTCAATGGGGATAGAAGCGTTTCCCGTGTTCTTCTGGTAGATATAGCGGCCTCCCGCATCAGTAATCAAGCGGGCTACATAACTTTGGGTTGAAGGCATGAACCACGAGTCGCCATAGGGAACATTAAGCATAACCGAAGGAGTGCCGAGGGTACTGTCGGCCACTTTCTTTTTCAAGGCGTTGTATCTGACCGGGATTGCGGCAAAGGCTTTTTCACCCTTCTCACGTTTTCCTGTGACTTCTGAAAGCACTACCATCCATTCGGCCTTGCCGAGAGGCGACTCTTCAAGATAATCGCCGACATACATGAACGGTATGTCGAGTTCTTCGAGTTTGCTTTCCATTGCGCTTGCGCCGTTCACCCCATAGAGCAGAACGAGGTCGGGATCGAGCGAGAGCAGCAACTCGTAGTTGATGTTCCCTTCATAGCCGACATCGCCAATACTGTCGCGGCGGGCTTGGATGTCTGGGTTGGAAATGTAGTCGATTCCCGAAACGCCGGTTATACACCGGACTTCACCGATTGCGTCAAGCATGGCGATATGAGTGGAAGACATCGCCACGATACGTTTGGCGTCTCCTTTGAGTACCTGTCCTGCAAACCCTTCGGGAACCTCTTCACCGTTGCGGACGATAAACAGCCATGTGGTTACACTGTCCGCTCCCTGCCAGGGATTCCTGACGGTTATCAGTACGCTTTCCTTCCCGCCCGCCCCTTTGATGTCGAAGCCGGAGGCATATTCGGGAGCATAAAGCAGCAGGTTGAAATCATTGATTTTTGAGCTTTTGTTGTGGCAGCCTGTAAATGCCAGAGAAAGCAACAAAATCAGGCTTAAATTCTTTAATGCGTTCATATTGATGCAGATTATCGTTTACTATTTTTGTTTTTTCCGAACTTGGGTGTTATGCCGATGAATATCTCGAAATTGATGCCCGGCATGGGACGGGACAATACGGAAAGGTATTCTTCATCGAACAGGTTGTTGATGCTGCCCTTTAGCGACAGATCGGCCCATCGGAAAGAGAGCTGTTTTTCCAGTGTCACGTTATTCATGAAGTAAGGGGGCAGATAGCCCGTCAGGGTATAGTCATTACTCGACATGGTATAACGCTGGCTGTAATAACACCATTTGTAAAGCAGGCTCCATGTCCGCCATGACAGACGTCCGGTCACCGTTGCGGAAAACTCCGGCACGTATGGCAACTGTTTGCCGACGGATTGGTCTGCCGGACTCATCGGTTCGCTCTCGTTGATCGAGGGAGTCCACGAGAAAGTTCCGTTCATATCCAGTTTCCAGTCCTTTCCGAGCATTATATCAAGGTGGGCGTTGGTCTCTGCCCCGTAAGCATGTACCTTTTTGAGGTTTCTGGGGGAGAAGAATCCCTTGGTTGTGGGTAGCCAGATGATCCAGTCGTCGATGTGCGAATCGAACCAGTTGATACCACCGCTCAAAGCATATACATTTTCTTTCCCCACCGAGAACGACAACCCCACGTCGTATGTGAAGCCGTGCTCGCTTTTCAGGTCGGGATTACCGCCCGGCAGAAAATAGAGGTCGTTCAGCGTGGGAAAACGGTAGTTCCGGGAGATGGATGCTTTCGCCACGATATTGCCTTTTTTCGACAGTACCCCGTCGATGAAGAAAGCCGGGATAACCGGGGCCCATTCCGTACCGAACATATCCTCGCGAAGGACAAGCGAGGCGGCAAAACGATCGACAGGCCGCCATTTCGCAGAAACGGAACCGGAAAACTCGACACGTCCCTTGTCATACCCGACAACAGCCTTGTTACCTTCCTGCGAGATGATATTTTTGTCCGCGCTTTCCACCAAATGCTGGTGTACGGAAACACCGGCCGTGAACAGCCATTTCTCTGAAGGAGCATAATCCCCGTCCGCACTTCCGTAGAACGTGTTAATCTTACTGCGTGAGCGGGTCATCGAAGCCATTTCGCCGTTTCCCTTGTCCCGCTTGTAATCATAGGCCATCCATGTGTGTATATAGCCGCCTTTTACACCGACCTTCCATTTCTCCCGCACGCGATCCCACGAGAGGACGCCGCGAAACGTCTGCTCCCTTTGGCGGTTCTCGAAGTCCATGTCGTTCCCGTAATCCGTGCTGAGCATCGCCAGTTCCCGGTTGGAATTGATATACCAGGCGTTTAGCCCGAACTTGTCGCCTTCGCCCGTGTTATAATAAATTTCCTGCAAGACGTGCAGATCCTTATAAGCCCCGCTGCGGTTGCGTTCCGTCGGGTAATAGGAACCGATGATGTTCTTGTCCTCGTCATAGATGTTTTCCTTCTTGTCCCGGTTTCGGTATTTGTAGTCGTTGGGGGAAGAGGAATACACCACACGGGTGGAGGACTGCCAGTGTTTGTCACCGTAGGTCAGGCGGAGAAACTCGTCGAACGTGCTGAACGACCCCACTCCCTGCACGTACTGCAACCCGAACCCTTCATGGTTGGCCGGAGAAGTGGAGAGCCTGACCAGACCACCCAAGCCGCCGCCCGTTTCGTTTACCGATGACGTTCCGTGCAGCAGCGAGGCATCATCGATAAAGTAAGAAGGGATGGTGGAAAAATCCGTCATGCCCAGCATCGGGTTGTTAATGCGCATACCATTCCACGTCACTTGGGTATGCGAGGGAGAGGTACCCCGGAAAGCCACGGTGGATAACGTGGCGCGTCCGTAGTTCTTGACAAAAACGGATGAGTTGAATGTCAGCACATCGGCCATAGACAAGGCGATGTTCTCTTTCATGGCGATGGAATCGAAACGGGTTCGTTGCACGCCTATATCCTTCATAGGTCGTTTGCCCACCACCGTAACCTCCGGAATACGTAGTACCCTTTTGGTAATGCTGACGGAATTTTTCTGCTGGGCGGCAAGCAGAAAGGGCAGGCTTACCCCCACGAACAATAGAATAAGATGTCTTTTCATTTTTGTCCTCCTTCCTCGTTATTTCCAGCAGAAAGCTCCCGGAATGATTCCCACGTAAAATTCATCGATCAGCTTGCCTTGCGGCGAATAGCGATACACGATACCTTGTTGCTGGTAATCAATAGCGTCGGCCACATATACCTCCCCGTTGTTGGGATTGACCGTAAGGCCGTAGTATTTGGTGTCCCGAAACTCCAGAAAAGGCCGGACGGGAACACGGTCGGCTTCCACCGGCATTCGCCAAATATCGTTGTTGATCCAGTAAAGTGTATCCCGTGTACCGTTGAGCTGGACTTCCGAAGGCCAGTCGCCCAGCTTAAACTTGAACTGTTTCTCTACGGTGAAAGTCTCGGCGTCTATACGATAGAGAGACGGTGCCTCGTAACCGTATGGGCTGCCCTCGTAACCGCCATCCGTGATGGTCCACATCTTGTTGTATTTGTCCATGACCAGCGAAGTAGGTTGTATGCCGATGGTCAGTTCGTCCACGACCTTGTCCGTCTCCGTGTCGATTTTCAGGATGCGGTTCTGGTACGACCAGCAGTTCACATAGACGTACTTGCCGTATTGTACCATTTGTTCGGTGGAACCCGATTCCATGTCCATGTCTGGACATTCGATATAGCCGGTAATCTCGTATGTCTTGGGGTTGATGATGAAGATACGGTAGTCCCATATCTGCGTCACATAGGCTTTCTCATCCGACAGAAAATGGATATACCGGGGTGAGGTGAAACCTGTGATACGGCCCACTTCCTTGAAAGTATTGATGTCGATGGCGAAAATCACATGCGAGTTGTTCACCACGATCCAGCCTATACCGTCCCGGATAACCATAGACTGGGCCACATCGCCCAACTTGAACCCGTTGGCACGGTAAAACACTTCATTCTCCACTTCGCACGTGGCGGGATCGTAGTAGGAAAGCGTGGCATTGCTGTACTGGAAATTCCCCTCGTTGGTAATGAAAAGACCAGAGGCCGATACAGAGAAATCTTCCATCTCTCCGTAATCCCATTTCATGCAACTGCCGAAAACTGGCAGGCAGAAAAGAAAAAGGCAAATCCGTTGTATTGTTCTGCTCATTGTCATTCGGATAAAAAAGAGTACCCGAATCATTACGGGTACTCTGGTTAAGGTATAAGGTTTAATCCTGCTGCGTATATTGTTTGTCCTTCATATTTTGGAAGGTTGGGTTATACCCACATTTCGTCACGCTCCAACTTTCCCCCGTAATCATTCCGTTTTCTATAAACTTGCCGAAGAAAGTGTAGTCGGTAAATTTCGTCAAACCGTCAAAAACAACCCCATGCAAGGTCTCCAACTTCTCCATGGAAAGTGTTTCCTGAGAAAGAGAAGTCGCACTTTTTATCTGTAGCGTACCATCTATAGTCTGTAATTTATCACAAGTAATGCCTGTTGCTTTATTAACGAACAACCCTTCACCTCCTACGTGAAGCAATTCCGGAATATCCAGCGATTTACTTTGTAAAGATATTGCTAACGAACCCTCTCCCTCTTTATAATATACAGGAGAAGCTGAACAACAAACTTTGGATAGTAAGGGCAAGTTACAACTGGTAAAATTTCCAGATAAATAGAACTGTCCTCCCACTTCTTTCAAGACTGGCATTGTGATTGAAGCAAACATGGGTATTTGGATATATCCATATCCATCTATGATTTCCAAGTCGGGAAATTTGGCATTGCTTCGCATTTGGCCTGTCACATTTAGATTTCCATATACATGTTGAATTGTCGATATGGTATAATCGGTATTGTTGGTGGTTGGCTTACAAGTGAAGTCTTTGATATTCTTGAACGTGATTTCAGGGAACTTATTATTCGTGAGACTGGTGATGACAAAATTTACATTTGACAAATCTTCGGCTGTTTCAATTTTGGAGAGCTGCACCTTGTTTATAATTTCAATCTGGGGCGCTGTTTCTCCGAAGGTTTCAAATCGGGCGTTCGGCAACAGCAGTGTTCCGCTCACATCTTCAAGATAATCCAGCGTGATGCTTCCAAGTGTGGTGATCTTGCTCCAGTCGGGAAGTTGTTTGAGTGCCGTGAAATTCTTTATCTTTATCTGTCCCTTTATCGTTGTCAGTTTGTCCATTCCACCGAAAGCCTGAAGCACGTCATTTCGTTGGGGAACAAAACTACCGGTAGGAGGAGCTTCCATATTGGCTTCCATAATAATACTTCCGTTTACTGTTTCGATTTCCGGAAGGTTGATGGTTTCCAACATCACGGGGACGGTATGGAAATCAAGGCCACCGGTCTCTTTCAGCTTAAGGAAGCTCATGGAAGTCAGCTTGGCAAGATTGTTTACGGACAAGACCCCTCCGACACTTGTCAGTTCCGGTATTTCCAAAGACGCAATCGAACCGGCTGCTGTGTTCTCTTCATTGAGTCCTTGAAGATTCAGATCCTGACCTACAGTAGTCAGAACCGGAAACTCAAAACTCTGTAACGACGACGCATTGAACATCACGCTTCCTTCAATAGTTGCCAGTTTCTCGAATAGGACATACGTCACTTGGTCGTTATATACCGATATGTCTCCGGAGAGCGTTTCCAATGCTTTCATGGAAATCATGTGAAGTTCCGTAGCTTTCGAGGCGACATCGGTCGAACCTACCTGTAAACCTCCGGCAGAAACGATATTATCCAACCCTGTCAAGTCTGCACCGTTGTAACTGTTACGAATGACAATGTTGCCAGTAACCTCTTTCAAAGATGCCAATGCAGATATGTCAGTGATTTTTTCTGCCTCTTCCGCATCAGAGCCGATAATCAGGTTCCCTTTGACAACGGTTGTTTTGGTTGCGGCAAAAGAAGCTACCTCCTCGGTGGTCTTCAACTCCACATCTCCGTCAGATTCTATCTCGCTTTTCACGACCTTATAGGTATATTCGCGGGCATCTCCGTTATAGGATGTCACCCGGAAGGTTCGTTCGTTATCCCAGTCCGTTACCGTTTCAGGATCAGGTATGATTGTTGCAGAAGTTGTGTACTTGAATTCCACTTCGGCGTTGTTCAGCGATACCGTATAGGGAACGGTTATTGTTACTGTATTGTCCGTAATGTCGGCCGTGTACGATTTCCCGTCCACGGTCATCACGACCGATGTGATGAAATTTTCATCTGCATCTTCAGGTATAATTTCATCGTTTTTGTCACACGCTCCCAAAAAGAACAAGGATAGGAGCATGGGAAGAAAATAAATTTTCATACTTGTAATTTTTATTATTTGGTTAGATCCTCAAAAGAAAATACCTCCGTAGAAACTTCGCCCAGCCAGCCGCTTTTGGCCAGAACACCGCATTGTATTTTGATAAAGTCAATATATTGCAGATTGGCTTCCGTTCCATCGGCATGGATGGCATTGGAAATTTTGAAACCGTTCCTTTGTCCGCTTCCATCCACCGTACTGCCGCCTTCTATCTGGTCGTTTCCGAAATTATCCACGTACCCCCAGTCATAACTCTGATTATCCCAATAACCGGTTTGAGAATCTTGGGTGTTGCGGGCGGCCAGACAAGTGCCTGTCAGGGTATAACTGTTTTCCGAAATCCAAGCCGGATAATAATAGTCTTGTGTATGATAAGCGGACAGATAGTCTACCCAGCCGTTTCTACCGTCGGAACTGATCCATTGGACATCCATTTTTTTGCCTTCCGGACGGTAATAGGTCACTTCAAAATTCTGTATTGTTTCTTCCTTGCCTGCTTCAGATCCTTTCAGTTCGTACCACTCGTCATCCGGCAATCCGTTTCCGTTTATATCTTGCATGACCCATACGATACCCGGTTCGGAACTGCCGTCAAAGGCGTTCCCCTGAACACAGAAATCATATTGGTTACCCGAATTGGGAATACTGTGGTCGAAGCCGACGATGATATAACCCCCGAAAGAACCTAAAGAGACGTGCAGTTTGTCTTTCAAACGCTGTGTTGCCCATGCGACAGCCGCTTCAGGGGATGTTTCGTTGCCGGTCATACCGCCTATCGTGCTCGTCTCGTTGATAAATTGGCCGGGAGCTGGGGTATATTCATAGACTTTATTCCAGAGCTTGGAACTTCCCGAAGCCCGGAAGCCGTCTTGTTCCTTTTTGTCCACACAAACGACTTTTACGGTGGCAGTGACAGCCGTTTTCCCTTTGTCGATATTCCTGCTTATTTTTTCCGTCGGTGTGTCTTCCGACACAGTACAGGAGACGGTGTATTCTCCGGGTGCGGACGGCGTGAACTTGAACATGCGTTCCACTTCTCCTTCCATGACCTGACCGTCCACACTCCACTCAAAACGGGGATTGTCGAAATACTCCAACAACGGACGCAGGAAAACAGGACGGTCGGCAAAAGTGTACCTGTCCGTGGATGTTTGCAGGTAAGACGGGGTCGGGAATTTGACAACGTAGGGCATCGTTTCCACGACCTCTACGCTTACGTCTTTCGTTGTTGTCCCATCTATATTGGAAGCGTTGATTGTCACCGTATAAACACCGAGTTCTTTTTCATTGAAAGTATAAGTATTCTCGGTGGAAACGATTTTTCCTTCCCGTACCCATTCGATTTTGAACCCTTCGACATCCGAATGCTGAATATCGGGAGTAAATGTGTAATCGGTATTCCGGACGACTTTTAGCCCCTGCGAAGGTAGTGCCAGTGAGATGACCGGAGGGGTGAGTTCTTTCACTTCTACTTTCAGTTCCTCTTCGGCATAGCCTTCCGCATTGTCTACTCTTAGTTTGACATAAAAATCCCCGCATTCATTCCATGTACGTTGAAGAGACGGACCCGAAGAAACCAGCGTACCGTCTATCGTCCAAGCAAAAAGAGCATCTTCAACATTCTGGTATGTCGGGGCGATAGTCAATTCGTGATCGACCTTGACCGTGTAAATACCGGTCTCGCTGTCAAGTTCTATTATAGGTTGTCCTCCTACTTCTTCGGTAATGACTTCATCCTTGTTGCAGGAGGTGAACAGCATACAGGCAGAAATAATAAAATAGTGAAAACGATGCATGATGTGTGGATTTTAGAAAAATAACAGGGATACCCCCGACAGAAGGGATATCCTTGTATTCTTTTTATTGTATGGTGATATCATCAATACAGATATAAGCCGGAGTATTCAAACCGTATGCTCCCGAATCCGAACCCTCGAAGTTGAATTTCACACTTTGCACCCCTTCGGCATTGATTTCCCAATAATCCCATGTCGTGATAGGATCAACCTGTTGTTGGCCGTTACGATAATCGGCTAAAAGACGTTTGTAAGTGCGGATCAGACCGCCATTCGCATCATAACATTCCAGATTCACTTGGAAATACCCTTTCATCTCTTTCAGAGGAGTCGCTACCCCCGTAGAACCGAACTGATTACCATAAGTAATGACACCATAAGTGTATGAGGTGTTGCAGATCCACAGGCCGACCAATTTCCGGGGAACATTGAAATAAAATTCTGGTTTAGCCATCCATGCCTGATTGTAAGCATCCACATATCCGTAAACGACACCGAAATTGGAACCGCTGTGCCCGGCTTCCTTATTCTGTCCTTCCGCTTCCACCGCAGTGTTATAGACAGAACATTGGTTTAGATAAGAATACCACCAGTCTCCGGTATTTCCCGACTGATTGGAGCGGATGTTCCAGTTGGAAAGTGCGATGCCGCCGCTGGAATACTCTGTGCTTCCACCTACAGTATTAAACATTGAAAGGAAGAGATATTCTTCCGGAGTATTGTCGTAAATGGTGGTTACTTGAGGATACCCTTGGTACGAATAAAGATTTTCTCCGGCCGAGGTAGGTCCTGCTAACATGCCGGGATCGAAATCATCGAAAGTGATAGTTAAAGTACCGTCCGAATTTGTCACAGCACGGGTTTGCGAAGTTCCGGAATCAACCGGGTCCATCAAAAAGTCATCGTCCGAGCTACAGCCAGAGAACAAGGCGGTTGCGGTAAATAGACAGGCACCTGCCAGAAAGCGTAATTTTCTTTTCATAGGTCACTCATTTTAATGTAAAACATATTATTAACAAACACAAAAAATTCCCGTTCGTGCGGACTTACACGAACGGGAATATGTCTGTCTTCAAATATTGAATGGCCGATGAGCTATTCCCTATTTGATTACGACCCGTATATCCCGCAGGTGTAAATCTCATTCCGGTCATGGCAGGTCTTCTGACTCGTCCCGGTCATCGTGCCTTCCCGGTATTACACCAGTGGCAAAAGTTCGATGTCCGTTTTTGTGGACTCACAGCAGCGGGTACTGTCCCGGATTTTCACCGGGTTCCCTTTTCATTCGGAAGGCGTAAACCTCCCGAAACCATTTCCCGACTGCAAAATTATCTATATTACCTAAATTCCGCAGCATTTTAGTTTAACTTATTTTATAAGTACCTGAGCAACAAAAAGTTGCTCAGGATTTTGCCATGTCAGATTTTTCACCTATCTTAGTGTTGCAAATCAAAATATG
>OCLU01000104.1_pt1 | contig 12446 bp, 9 predicted proteins | sample 1538861 | NCBI WGS metagenome assembly OCLU01 (sample SAMN04571730, study PRJEB22368) | human gut metagenome | biome: human gut; material: stool | host: Homo sapiens | place: Luxembourg | collected 2012-12-07
GATGTTGCAAGGTGACTGGAGTTCAGACGTGTGCTCTTCCGATCTGAAAAATTGAATACATTACAGTGGAATGCAGCAGGTATTGAAGTTACATATACAATTAATGTAAAGAAAGCAGGTAACTACAATCTTACTTTCCATTATGATAATGGAAAGAAAGAATTTGATTCTTTCGAAACAATTAAGATTGATGGAGAAGTACCTTTTAGCGAACTTTATAACTACGCATTCGCACCGGTTTCATCAGGTTACGCTAATGAAACATTATCAGACAAAGATGGTAATGCATATAGCATTTATTTAACAGAAGGTAAGCATACAATTTCTATTAAGCAGGAAAACCAGCCTGTAATGGAAGCTTACAGATATGCATTATTACTTCAACAGCACATTACTGATTTTGAATTGGAAATTACAAAGATTACAGGTAGTGATGTTGATACAGAACGTAACTGGAAAATGACAAAATATATTCCGGAAATTCCAGAATATTTAAAAGCATATAAGACAGTAATTCAGCACATTAGATATATTCTTCAGGATTATTCACCTAATGGAAATTCAAGTGCAGTGCTTACATATTTAGATGAAGCAGAACAGTTTATTAAAGATATGCAGAAATATCCTGATGAAATTGCTTTGCACACAGCTGACTTAACTGGAGCAGATAACTCTATCTTAGTTTCATTAAGTAATTTTACAACAGAAGTTACATCAAATGATTTTACATTAGATAGAATTTATGTAACTGCTGATAAAGGTCAGATTGAAAAACCAAACCCATCAGCAGGTAGCTCAATGTGGACATCAATTAGAACATTGGTAAATACATTTACATCTTCTAAATATGCTACAGGTGCAAGTCAGGACAGCAAGACTTTAACAATTTGGGTAAATAGAGCTATCACTCATGTAGACTTGTTACAGAAGATGGTAGATACAGAGTTTGTTCCTTATTATAAGGAAAAAACAGGAAAAGACATTAAGGTTAAAGTTTCTACAATGCCTGATGTTGCAAAATTAACATTGGCTATTGCAGCGAAAGAAACACCTGACGTAGCATTAGGACTTATGTCTTATGTACCTTTTGATTTATCAAGCCGTGGAGCTTTATATGATTTAACAAAGTTCGATGATTTCTGGACAGTGGCAAGAAGATTTCCAACAGGATCTTTTGTATCATATGTATACAATGAAGGTATGTATGCAATTCCTGAAACAACAGACTTTAACGCTATAGTTTACAGAACCGACATTTTTAACAACTTAGGACTTAAAGTCCCAAGTACATGGAATGAATTAATAGATATTTTACCAACATTGCAGAGATATGGTATGAACTTCTATCATAACATTGCATTAGGTACAACAGGTTACAAGTGGTTCTACCAGACATCCCCAATGATTTTACAGAATGGTGGAGAATTATATACTCAGGACGAGAATGGTCTTGTTACAACAGGTATTGATTCTAAGAAATCTGTAAAGGGATTGTCATTGTTAGGTAACTTATTTACAAAGTATTCACTTGAAACATCAGTACAGAACTTCTTTAACTCATTTAGATATTCAACTAATCCAATTGGTATTATTGGAATGGAAGATTATACATTGATTAATAATGGTGCTAAGGAATTAGAAGGTAAATGGGCTATCGCTCCATATCTTGGAACAGAACAGGAAGATGGTAGCATTGACAGAACATTCGTTGCAAATGGTACAGGTGGAGCAATTTTCAAGACTTCAAATAAGAAAGATGAATCTTGGGAATTCTTAAAATGGTGGACAAGCAAAAAAGTTCAGACAGAATATACTTATACATTACGTTCATCTTATGGTAAGACATTCTTCTGGTTATCAGCTAACAAGGCGGCATTACAGAATAACCCAATGGATGAAGCTGATAAGAAGATTATTACTGAACAGCTTGACTATGTAACAGACGTTACAAGAACACCTGGTCAGTACCTATTAGAAAGAACAATTTCTAATATTTGGACAACAATGGTATTCGACGGAACAGCCGGTCAGGTAGCTGTTGATGAAGCTAAGAATGATGTTAACAAGGAAATCGTACGTAAGATGCAGGAACTTGGATATTATGACGAGAACGGAAAAATGGTTAAGAAATTCAAACTTCGTGGATATGATTGGATAAAAGAAAATCAGGATAAAGCGAAAGCTAATCCGGAAGAGGAGGTAAGCAAATAATGAGTAGTGCAGCTGCAGCAGTAGAGAAAACAGCCACAAAGTCAAAAGGCGGTAAAAAATTCTACCAGACTGAAGGATTTAGATCATTTTTACTTTTACTTCCTTACGGATTGCTATTCTTTACATTTATATTATTGCCAATACTTATAGCTATTGGTTTATCATTTACATACTTTGACGTTATTAATATGCCAAAGTTTGCAGGGTTAACAAACTACATTACTCTTTTTACAGGTGATGAAGTTTTCATGAAATACGTTTTACCTAACACTGTACTTTACGCTATTGTAGTTGGTATTGGTGGTTATGTATTATCATTTATTATGGCATGGATTCTTGCTCAGGTTACTCCAAGAGCAAGAACACTATATGCTTTAGCAATGTACACACCTTCATTGTCAGGTCAGATTATGATTCAGGTTATCTGGAAAACAATCTTCTCAGGTGACCAAAGTGGTCTTGCTAACGCATGGTTACAGAAATTAGGATTTATAAATCAGCCTATTCAGTGGTTAATATCATCTGACTACTTTATGCAGATTATGATATTCATATCATTATGGTCATCAATGGGTATCGGTTTCCTATCCATGTTATCAGGTATTATGAACATAGACCAGGAATTATACGAGGCAGCTTATGTGGATGGTATCAAAAACAGAGCCCAGGAAATTATTTATATTACAGTCCCATCAATGAAACCACAGATGTTATTCGGTGCGGTTATGTCAATTGTAAACGCATTTAACATGGGCTGGATTGGTGTAGCGTTGGCAGGTGCAAACCCAACACCTGATTATTCGGGTCAGTTGATAGCCAACCATATTGATGATTACGCGTTCGTTCGATACGAGATGGGTTACGCAGCTGCAGTATCAGTTGCACTTCTTGCATTGGTATGGGTATGTAGTAAAGTAGCAAATACATTATTTACAGAGAAAGAAGAATATTAGAAAGGAGGATACATAAATGGCAGGTTTTCAGGGAAACAGAATTAATCCAACACGTTTTTCGCGTGGTCAGATTAAGTTTCATATAATTGCATTACCATTATCAATATTTATGATCCTTCCGGTAATATTTATGATAAATAATGCATTTAAACCTTTGGGAGAATTGTTTAAATTCCCACCAACATTATTTGTACAAAATCCAACATTGGATAACTTTAAGAATTTATTGAACTTATCAGGAGCAACAGGAATACCAATGTCCAGATATTTCTTAAATTCATTAATCGTAGCAGTATTAACAGTAGTGCTTGGAATTCTCATTACGATTATGGCAGCATATGTACTTTCAAAGAAGAAGTTCAAAATCAAAGGTGCTTTATGGGAAGTAAACCAGATGGCTCTTATGTTCGTAGCAACAGCCGTAGCTATTCCAAGATACTTAATTATCGTAAACTTAGGCGTATACAATACATGGTTTGCACATATCTTACCATTGATTGCAATGCCTGTAAGTTTATTCTTAGTAAAACAGTTCGTTGATGGTATTCCAGATGCGTTAATTGAAGCAGCGGTAGTAGACGGTGCAGGAGATATTACTATATTAAGAAAGGTAATTATTCCTTTAACAAAACCGGCTCTTGCAACATCTGTGGTTCTTACATTCCAGCAGGTATGGAACAACGTGGAAACATCAAACAACTATATTACAAACGAAGCATTAAGAACATTAACATACTATTGTAACTCCATTGGTGTAAACAATGCTGTAGCGGCAGCCGGTATGGTAGCTGCATCAAGTTTGATTTTATTCTTGCCAAACTTGATTATATTCATTTGTATGCAGTCTAAGGTTATGAACACAATGGCAAGTTCAGGTATCAAGTAAGGAGGCAGAAATGAAAAAAATTATGAAAAAAAGTTTAGTTCTGTTTCTAGCCTTGGTATTTGTGGTAATGTCAGTGTTACCAGTGGCAGCATCACAGGCAACCAGTTACTCATATACAGAAGATGATCAGGGAGAATTGGTTAGAACACAGGATGCATATTTGCCTGACAGAACTATAACAAACTTAGAATTATCAGATCCTGAAGATATGGTAATTGATGATAACAACATTGCTTACATAGCAGATACAGGAAATCAGAGAATTGTTATTTACGATTTAAACACTGAGAAAATCGTAAGAATCCTAAATGGTAAAACAGTTAACGATAAAAGATTCCCTGGATTCAAAAGTCCTAAGGGTGTATTTAGAACAAATGCCGGTGAATTATATGTTGCTGACGTAGGACAGAAAGCGGTATTCAAATTTACAAAGGATTTTAAATTCGTAAGAAGTTATTTAAAACCATCAGCAGCTATTTTTGCTGATACAAACTACGAACCAAGTAAGGTTACAGTAGATAGCGGTAACAACATCTACATCGTTTCAGAAGGTGTTTACGCAGGTGTAATTCAGTTGGCAAACACAGGTGAGTTCTTAGGATACTTCACATCAAATAAGTCAAAATTAACACCACAGCAGATGTTCTTAAAATTAATTTATACAAAAGAACAGCAGAAAAAATCAGAGTTATTAAATACTCTTCCATCTACATTCTCTAATGTTTTTGTAGATACAAATGGTACAGCATATTCAACATGTATGGGTACAGGAAATGACTTACTTAAGAAGCATAGTACAGATGGTACTAACATGCTTGGGAATGTTAAGACTTCTTCAGCATTAACAGATGTTACTGCAAACAAAGACGGTATTATTTACGCAAGTGATTCACATGGTATGATTTGGGTATATACAAGTCAGGGTGAAGTAATCTTCCAGTTAGGTGCAGAAGCAGCAGACAAAGATATTTCAGGTTTATTTACATCACTTACAACAATTGCTGTAGATAACAGTGGAAACATCTGGACAGCTGATGGTGAAAAAGGATACTTACAGTCATTTACACCAACAGAATATGCAACAACTATTTTCAAGGCTTTAAAAGAATATGAAAATGGTGATTATAAAGAAGCCCTTACAGATTGGAATTATGTATTAAGACTTAACCAAATGTCAGTTCTTGCTCATAACGGTGTAGCAAAAGCTTACTACAATGATGAAGTTTATGACAAAGCAATGGAACATTTTGAAATTGCCGGAAACAGAGACGGTTATTCAAACGCATTCTGGGAAGTAAGAAACAAATCAATCCAGAAGTGGTTAGGAACAGTTTTAATTGTTTTAGTTATTCTTATTGCAATTAAGATTGCTATCGGATTCATTGATAAGAATCATGTACTTAAGAAAAAGAAAAGAGCTCTTGGACAAAAACTTAAGAATACACCTGTTATTGGTGAATTAGGTTATGCGTTCAAGATAACAAAACATCCAATTGACAGATACTATGACATTAGGGTAAACAAGAATGGTTCAGTGATAGCTGCAACAATCTTATACATTGTTTTCTTCGGAGTATACATGTTATACCAGACAGGTAAAGGATTTATTTACCAGTATTCAAAAGTAGAAGACATGGATATGGGAGCGGTTATCGTAGGTTTCTTTGCAATATTAATTTTATTTATTATTTGTAACTATCTTGTAACATCAATTACAGATGGTGATGGTACATTTAGACAGGTTTACTTAATACCTGCATACGGATTAATACCTGCAATGATATCAATGGTAGTAACAGTTATTATGTCATACGTATTAACATACAACGAATCATTTATCTTAACAGTTATTATGATAATTGGTGTATGTTGGAGTATTGCTCTTATATTTGAAGGTCTTTCAACAGTTCATGACTATGACTTTAAACATACAGTAGTAAGTTTGATAATCACAGTAGTATTCATGCTTATTGCAGCAATCGTTGTTTTAGTAGTTATTATCATGTGGGAACAGTTAAAAGATTTCTTAGTAACAGTAGGAAAGGAGATTATAAGAAATGTTACAGGCAGCTAAACATAAAAAGATTAAAATTACAGCACTTGTGGTATGTCTCTTATGCGTCCTTTCACTTAGCGCTGCAGTAGCAGCTGCGTTCTTGAATACAAATAGAGATACAAGACCTGCACCTAACAAGGTAACATCAAATATGAAAGTAACAAACGCATATCAGTTACTTTGTAAGAAAGGTAATTATGAATATTATTTCAGAGACGACCGCGATATTATCTTAGTTAGAAACACAAAGACAAAATATGTTTGGAAAACAGGTGTAGATGTTGCACTTCCTAAAGAAATTGAAGAAGCTTTAGATGTTGTAACAAGCGCAAAAGAAGATAAAGATCCTTCAGAAATCAAAGATTACGCTGAGGAAAAAGGAATGACAGTTGCGCAGGTTAAAGAACTTGCCAACACACCAAAGGATTCATCATTTACTAATGACCAGTATGCAGCATTTGCAAACTCAATTGTTACAGTTGAGTATTATACAGGTTCAGGTAAGAGTATGAAGACTACAAGAGTTTCATCAGCAGCAGCTAGTGAGAATGATGGAAAATCAGGACTTAGCGAAGTTGATAAAGAAAAGGGAGAATACAAATTAGAATGTGTATTCAAACTTGGTGATGATGATTTAGGCATGAATGTATATATTACATTCGGTGATGATGGAAATATCAAATACGATATACCATATAAAGAACTTACAGGTTCAGGCATCAAGAAAATTGCTAACGTAATCATTACACCGTTCTTAGGAACAAGTGGTGGTGCTACATTAGCATATGATGAAGAAGAAGCTGACTGGGTTAAGTTACAGGGAAAAGAATTAACACCTGGTTATGCATTAATACCTGACGGAAGTGGAGCTTTAGTAAGATTCGCAACAAACAATACAAAGTTCAGTGAATATCAGGGTAAGATTTATGGAACAGATCCATCAACAAACTTAACATATTATGCAACAAGCGATGACGTTGTTCCTGTACAGGAACCAACGATGCCGGTATTCGGTATTTCACATGGTGATGGAACACAGGCAGCATTTGTTGCTTACGCTGATAAGGGTGATGAATACATGAGCATAAATGCAGTCCCTTCAACAACAGCAGAAGGTGAAGTAAGATATACATACGCTTACCCAACATTTAAGTTCAATTCAGAATATTATCAGGTAACAAACCAGAAGGGTGATTCTTACAGAAAGACACAGGATACACCAAACAAGGTTGATATTTCAATGACATATCAGTTCTTAAGTGGCGATGGAAGTGATGGAACACCATCAGCAGATTACGCAGGTATGGCTCAGGCATACAGACAGCACTTAATTGATAATGGAACATTGAAAGAAAGAACAACAGAAGGTTCAAACCTTCCAATTAGAGTTGACTTCTTAATGTCAGATTCAAAGAAAGGTGTATTCTCAACACAGCAGGTAACAGTAACAACTGCTGATGATGTAAGAAACATCTTAAACAAGTTAACAAAAGATGGAGTTGAAAATATTAATACAGGTTTAATCGGATGGCAAAGCGGTGGAGAAACATTATCAAAGCCAAACAGCACAAGTTTTTCAAGTGCCGTAGGAAGTGAAAGTAAGTTCACTTCATTAATATCTGATTTTGCTAAGAAGAATATTGATATTTCATTCTCAAGAGAGTTTACAACAATTAATGAAGATATGGTAAGTTACTACAGCAACTCTGCTAAGCACTTAAATACAAAATACCTTCAGGTTGATAAAACAGATATTTTACCAAAGAATGCTCCTGTAACAGAATTTGGTTATGCACTTCCTAAGAAGACAGCACAGTGGATGGATGACTTATATGAAGACTTAGGAGAATACAGCAAGTCATTTACAATTGACGGAGCATCAAATGTATTAGTTAGTACATACAGTAGTGATGGTGTAGAAACAACAGTAAGTGATGCAATTAAGTTATATCAGAATTCATTACAGAAAATGAAGAAGAATGGTACAACACTTAACTTAGTAGCACCAAACAAATACTTATGGAAATACACAGACAGATACTTACAGTCACCTGTAGGAACATCACAGTATGTATACGAAACAGATACAGTTCCATTTTTACAGATGGTACTTAACGGTACAATGGAAGTATATGCACCATATGCAAACTTCTCATTCTACTCAACAACAGATCAGTTAAGAATGATTGACTACAATATTTGTCCTTCATTTGTATTAACACAGGAACCATCATATCTTTTAGCATCAACAACTTCATCAGACTACTATTCAACAGAGTTTGAACAGTATGAGCAACTTGTAAAAGATATTTACGACAAAGTCAACACACCATTATCTAAGGTTATTGGATATAAGTGGTCAGGCCGTAAGGTAGTAAGTGACGGTGTTATCGTTAATACATACAAGAAAGACGGAGATACAAAGAGTGTAGTAATTAACTATACAAAGGATAAAGTTACTGTAGGAAATACAGAAGTAGCTGCACAGAGTGCAGAAGTAATTGAAGGAGGTGTTAAATAATGGCCGAAGAAAAGAAGACAACAGAAGTAAAAACAACTCCTAAAAAAGACAAGCCAAAAAAGGCTAAGAAAATGCGTACATACCAGCAGAGACAGGACAGAACAGGTTATATGTTTATGGCTCCTTGGATTGTAGGTTTTGCATTATTTACATTGTTCCCATTTGTATTTACTATTTATTTAAGTTTTACAAATGTAAAGAGAACAATCAGAGGATACGAAATTGAATGGACAGGTGTAGGAAACTACGTTAAGGCGTTCATTGGAAACAGTGAATTTACACCTGCGTTAATTAAGTATTTACAGATGATTATACCTTACACATTTATCGTAGTAGTATTATCATTTATTATCGCTTACCTTTTAAATAAGATTAAAGTAGGTAAGGGTGTTTTAAGAACAATTTATTTCTTACCTGTTATTATCATGTCTGGTCCGGTTATGACACAGATTATGGAAGTGCAGGGGGCCGCAGGACAGGCCGCAGCTCAGGCTACTGCATCAGCCACGGCGCCAGAAACAACCAATGCATATTTAAATATATTTATTATGCAGATTATAGACAGCTATTCACCGGCACTTGGAAATGCCCTAGCAGGTGTATTTGATCAGTTATCAATTATACTTTGGTTTACAGGTATTCCAATTGTATTATTTATCAATGGTTTACAGAAAATCAACCCAAGTGTTTACGAAGCAGCAAAGATTGACTCAGCCAATGCTTGGCAGATTATGTGGAAGATAACAATTCCAATGTTAAAACAGATTGGACTTATTATTACAGTCTTCACAGTAATACAGCTTGGTATGTTCAGCTCAATTAACCCATTATATGAGTTAATTCAGGAAAAGACAGGTGAAACAGGTTCAGGTCTTGGATATGCCGCAACTTACGCATGGATATACGCGTTAGTGGTACTCTTACTTGTTGGATTTGTGTTCTTACTATTTAGAGATAAGAAACCAAAAGATATCAAGGCAAGACAGAAGCAGGAAAAGAAATTAAAGAAGCTGGAAAAACAGCAGAAGAGAAGATTAAATTCTCAGAAGAGACATCAGGCAAAGGAGGCAAAGTTATATGGCAAATAAAAATAACAGTGCAAAGAAGATTGATTTGTCATCAGTTAAGAAAATCAACTTTGCCAAATTAAAGAGATTAAAAGCTGTAAACATTATTTCAAAATTTGCAATTTACTTTGTATTAATTTGTATTGGATTCATTTTCTTAGAGCCAATCTTTGAAATGATTTCCAAATCAATTATGACAACAAAGGACTTAATTGATCCATCAATTACATGGATTGCAAAACATGCAACATTAGATAACTTTAAAAATGCTATTGGAACACTTGATATTCCAACATCAATTTTAAACTCAATTTGGTACTCAGCATTACTTGCTATTGCTCAGACATTTGTATCAGCAACAACAGGTTTCGCATTATCAAGATACACATTTAGAGGAAGAAACTTCTGGTTTGTAATGTTAATTATTGCATTCATTCTTCCTGTACCACTTTTAACAGTACCAAGAATTATGATGTTCAGTACAGTTGAAAGCATTTTAGGATTTAAATTAATTAACACAGTTGTTCCACAGTTCTTATTAGCATTATTAGGACAGGGAACATACTCAACAATGTTGGTATTGATATTCTACAATTTCTTTAACATGATACCAAAGTCACTTGATGAAGCAGCAATGATCGATGGTGCCGGTTCATTAAAAGTTTTCTATCATGTAGCAATTAGATTATCAATTTCAACAATCTTAGTTGTATTCTTATTCTCATTCGTATTTAACTGGAATGAAACATATACAACTAACATACTGACAGGTGATGCTTTAGAGTTATTACCGGGAAGATTATCATTATTTGATAACGGTTCAACTTCAAATGCCGTAAGTGAGTTAAACGAAGCCATCAAGATGGCAGCTACACTTATAGCAATTGCACCATTGTTAGTATTGTACGCATGCGTACAGAGACAGTTCATTGAAGGTATCGAAAATACAGGTATCACAGGTGAATAAAACATTTTAGAACAGGTGCGTAAAGCATCTGTTCTAACAGATGAAAGTGAGAGGGCAAAATATGAATAAGATGTTAAAGAAAATCATATCTGTTGCATTAGCAATGGCTATGGTTGTTACTACAGTTTATGTAGGAAATCCAACAACAGCACAGGCAAAAGTAACAATCAATTCTAAGAAGACAGTTACTTTAATCGCAGGAAACAGCAGCAAAATTAAAGTTAAACAAAAAGGTGCTAAGTTTACATCAAGCAATAAGAAAATTGCTACAGTTTCAAAAAAAGGAAAAATCAAGGCTAAAAAGCCTGGTACTTGCAAAATTACAGTAAAAGTAAAGAAAAGCAAGAAGAAAGTAACTGTTAAGGTTACACCTGGCGCAACATCAATTGATTACGCAAAGAACACAGCAACTAATGGTATTTCATTAGAGTGGACTGGTGTAAGCGGTGCAACAGGCTACCAGATTTACTATTCAACAAATGCAAACAGGGGTTTTAAAGTAACAACAGTTGGAAAAGTTACAAGAACAACAGTTAATGGTTTAACAGCAGGTTCAACTTATTACTTCAAGATTAAACCTATTGCAAAAGTAAGTGGTAAGACTTATGTATGTTCAAAGTTCTCAAACGTAGTATCAGACAAAGTTCGTAAGATGGTTTGGAATGATGAATTTAGTGGAACAACAATTGATTCAACAAAATGGACTACAAACGGAGCTACTGGTGCAGGCGGATATGGTAATGATGAATTACAGAATTATCAGCCACAGTATTCGGAGGTTAAAGATGGAAATCTTATTATTAAGCCACAGATTGAATGGAATCCTAGAAAGAAAACAATTCAGGGTCAAAAACCAGATTTGCAGGCTTATTCAACAAAACTTTGGACAAAAGGATTATATTCATTAACATATGGTAAGGTAGAATTCAGAGCTAAGTTACCGAAAGGACAGGGAACATGGGCTGCATGTTGGATGTTAGGTAATGATAGTAATTATGGTACATGGCCAAAATGTGGTGAAATTGATGTCTTAGAAACAAAGAGTGAAGCATCAAAGACAGTTATTCCACAGTCAATCCATAATACAAAGTACAATGGTATGCCAACAAGTCCTGGAAATAAGTATAAAGATACAACAGTAGCAACAGCTACAAGTGCATATCATACATACGGAATTATCTGGAATGCAAAGGAAGTTACATTTACAATTGATGGTAAGGTGACATGGTCATATAACCCATCAAGATATGTGGCTACAGGAAATGCTTGGGCTAACAGTAGTATTTGGCCATTTAATAAGCCATTCTACTTAATTATTAACTGTGCTATTGGTGGTACTCTTGGTGGTAATGTAGGAACAGATTATTGGACTAAGATAGGTGAAAAGAAATACCCAGATGGTAATACAAATGAAATATATCAGGATTATATGTACGTTGATTATGTAAGAGTATATCAGTAAAAATAAAGTAACAAGGAGGCTTTAAGCCTCCCTTGTTGCGAAACTTTCCAAGTAGATTAGGAGGATTATTGTATGGTTACAATAAAAGACGTTGCCAGAGAAGCGGGAGTGGCAATATCAACAGTTTCAAATGTGTTTAATAACGCAGATATCGTTAGTGAAGAGACAAAACAAAAAGTATTAGATGCAGTAGAAAAACTTCATTACATACCAAATATGAATGCAAAGTTATTAAAGTCTAATAGAAAAAATACAATAGGCCTCTTTTTAACAAGTTTACAAGAGATCGGAAGAGCGTCGTGTAGGGAAAGAGTGTAGATCTC
>OCLU01000108.1_pt1 | contig 12339 bp, 7 predicted proteins | sample 1538861 | NCBI WGS metagenome assembly OCLU01 (sample SAMN04571730, study PRJEB22368) | human gut metagenome | biome: human gut; material: stool | host: Homo sapiens | place: Luxembourg | collected 2012-12-07
CACCGAGATCTACACTCTTTCCCTACACGACGCTCTTCCGATCTCATCTTTGTCCATGGCATTGAAATCAACCACGTTCTTGCGATTAGCGAAGATACGATCGAACTCATCCTTTGCGCCTACGATCAGCTTATCAAACTCACGCTGACCGGTACCGGCAGGAATCAAGTGACCACAGATAACGTTCTCTTTCAAACCTTCCAAACGATCTACCTTCCCGTTGATAGCAGCCTCGTTCAATACTTTCGTCGTCTCTTGGAAAGATGCGGCGGACATAAAGCTGTTCGTCTGCAAAGCGGCACGTGTGATACCTTGAAGGATCTGGTTGGCTGTAGCCGGAATAGCGTCACGTACCTCGACCAACTTAAGATCACGGCGTTTCAACATACTATTCTCATCTCTCAACTTACGTGCAGTCACGATCTGTCCGGCCTGCAATGTCTGAGAATCTCCCGGATCGGTAACAACTTTCTTGCCCCAGATACGATCGTTCTCGTCCATTACCTCCAACTTATCAACAATCTGCTGCTCCAAGAAGCGAGTATCTCCCGGATCAACCACCTCTACCTTACGCATCATCTGACGAACGATAACCTCGAAGTGCTTATCGTTGATCTTCACACCCTGTAGACGGTATACATCCTGAACCTCATTCACGATATATTCCTGTACAGCCGTCGGACCTTTGATCGCCAAGATATCCGAAGGAGTGGTAGCACCGTCTGATAGCGGCATACCCGCACGGATATAGTCGTTCTCCTGAACCAATAATTGTTTAGACAGAGGAACCATATATTTCTTAACCTCACCCAACTTAGACGTTACGGTGATCTCGCGGTTACCACGTTTGATCTTACCGAATCCTACCTCTCCGTCGATCTCAGATACGACAGCAGGGTTAGACGGGTTACGAGCCTCGAACAACTCGGTTACACGAGGAAGACCACCGGTGATATCACCGGCCTTACCTACGGCACGAGGGATCTTAACCAAAACCTCACCAGCTTTCACTACATCACCATTGTCTTTCACGACGTGAGCGCCCAACGGCAAAGAGTAGTTCTTCAAGTAATTACCATTCTCATCCACGATATGAGCGGCCGGAGCCTTCGTCTTATCCTTAGACTCGATGATGATCTTCTCCTTCAAACCGGTAGTCTCATCACTCTCAACCTTGTAAGTCACGTTCTCTACCAAACTCTCGAACTCGATCTTACCGGAAACCTCTGACACGATTACGGCATTGAACGGGTCCCACTCGATGATCACGTCACCCTTCTTAATTGAGTCACCGTTGTTGAAGAACAACTTAGAACCATAAGGTATATTATGAGTCAACAACACAATCTTCGTGTTCGGATCAACAATGCGCATTTCAGCCAAACGGCTTACTACTACCAAATGTTTCTTTCCGCTCACCTCGTCTACCGCCTCAACAGCACGAAGCTCGTCGATCTCTAAAATACCATCATATTTAGATGTAATACTATTCTCTGTAGCGATGTTGGATGCGATACCACCGACGTGGAATGTACGCAACGTCAACTGTGTACCCGGCTCACCGATAGACTGTGCGGCGATTACACCGACAACCTCACCCTTCTGAACCATGCGGTTCGTAGCCAAGTTACGTCCATAGCACTTAGCGCAGACACCCTTCTTAGACTCACAAGTCAATACGGAACGAATCTCGACGCTCTCGATCGGAGAGTCTTGGATTGCCTTAGCGGCATCCTCACGGATTTCCTCACCGGAACGAACGATAACCTCGCCCGTAATCGGATGGATCACATCGTGAACAGATACACGACCTAAGATTCTCTCATACAAGGAAGCGATCACCTCCTCGTTATTCTTCAATTCCGTACAAACCAAGCCACGCAATGTACCACAGTCTTCCTCGTTTACGATCACGTCGTGAGAGACGTCAACCAAACGACGAGTCAAGTAGCCGGCGTCGGCAGTCTTCAAAGCGGTATCGGCCAAACCTTTACGAGCACCGTGAGTAGAGATAAAGTACTCCAACACGGACAAACCTTCCTTAAAGTTAGAAAGGATCGGGTTCTCGATAATCTGACCACCTTCTGCACCACTCTTCTGCGGTTTCGCCATCAAACCACGCATACCGGACAACTGACGAATCTGCTCCTTAGAACCACGGGCACCGGAATCCATCATCATATAGATTGAGTTGAATCCATCGTTATCCGCCGTCAATTGCTTAATCAAGATATTAGACAAGTTACTATTAACGTGTGTCCAAGTATCGATAATCTGGTTATAACGCTCGTTGTTGGTAATGAAACCCATATTATAGTTAGCCATGATCTGCTCAACCTCATCGTATCCCTTCTGAACCAACTCATCCTTTTCAGGCGGGATCAGAACGTCCGCTAAGTTGAAGGACAAACCACCCTTGAATGCCATATAGTAACCCAAGTTCTTGATATCGTCCAAGAACTGAGCGGTACGAGCCACACCACAAGCCTTGATTACCCGACCGATGATGTCACGAAGAGACTTCTTGCCCAACACCTCGTTTACATAACCAATCTCTTTCGGAACAAACTCATTTACCATCAAACGACCTACAGAAGTCTCTACCATCGTCTTCACCAAGTTACCGTTCGCATCCAAATCCTCCACGTAAACATGGATCGGAGCATGGATATCCAACTTCTTCTCATTGTAAGCGATCGTAGCCTCTTCCGGACCATAGAAAGTCAAACCTTCGCCTTGTGTACCCTTGCGCAACTTGGTAATATAATACAAACCAAGCACCATATCCTGAGAAGGTACGGTAATAGGAGCACCATTCGCAGGGTTCAAGATATTGTGTGAAGCCAACATCAACATTTGAGCTTCCAAAACAGCCTCATTACCTAACGGCAAGTGAACAGCCATCTGGTCACCGTCGAAGTCGGCGTTGAATGCCGTACATGCCAACGGGTGCAACTGGATAGCCTTACCCTCGATCAATTTCGGCTGGAACGCTTGGATACCCAAACGGTGCAATGTCGGGGCACGGTTCAATAATACCGGGTGACCTTTCATTACGTACTCCAAAATATCCCAAACAACCGGTTCCTTACGGTCAACGATCTTCTTGGCAGATTTCACCGTCTTCACGATACCGCGTTCGATCAATTTACGGATAACGAAAGGCTTATAAAGCTCGGCAGCCATATTCTTCGGCAAACCGCACTCGTGCATCTTTAATTCCGGACCTACGACAATAACCGAACGAGCGGAGTAGTCAACACGCTTACCCAACAAGTTCTGACGGAAACGACCTTGTTTACCTTTCAAACTGTCGGACAAGGACTTCAACGGACGATTGGCGTCTGTCTTAACAGCGCTCGATTTACGAGAGTTGTCAAACAAAGAGTCCACGGCCTCCTGAAGCATACGTTTCTCATTACGTAAGATCACTTCCGGAGCCTTAATATCGATCAATCGTTTCAAACGGTTATTACGGATAATAACACGACGATATAAATCATTCAAGTCAGAAGTAGCGAAACGGCCACCGTCCAACGGAACCAACGGACGCAGTTCGGGAGGGATCACCGGGATCACCTTCATGATCATCCATTCCGGTTTGTTACGACCTCTGGACGCACGAAAAGACTCAACCACCTGAAGGCGTTTCAAGGCCTCGTTCTTTCTCTGTTGAGATGTGTCCGTGTTCGCACGGTGACGCAACTCATAAGAAAGAGAATCCAAGTCCAAGCGAGCCAACAGATCATAAACAGCCTCAGCGCCGATCTTAGCGATGAACTTATTCGGATCCGTATCCTCTAGCAATTGATTTTCTCTTGGAAGGCTATCCAAAATATCCAGATATTCCTCCTCAGATAATAGGTCTAACTCACCGACCGTGTCTACGCAACCCGGCTGGATCACGACGTAGCGTTCGTAATAGATGATGGAATCCAGTTTCTTGGTAGGAAGACCTAGCAAGTAACCGATTTTATTAGGCAAAGAACGGAAATACCAAATATGGGCAACAGGAACCACCAAATGGATGTGTCCCATACGTTCACGACGAACTTTCTTTTCCGTAACTTCCACTCCACAACGATCGCAGACAATACCTTTGTAACGGATACGCTTGTACTTACCGCAATGGCACTCATAGTCCTTGATCGGACCAAAGATACGCTCACAGAACAAACCGTCACGCTCAGGCTTATACGTACGATAGTTAATTGTTTCCGGTTTCAAAACCTCACCGCTGGAGTTCTCTAGGATCTCCTCAGGGGATGCCAGACCGATGGTTATTTTTGAAAAGTTACTCTTTATCTTGTTTTCTTTTCTAAAGGCCATATTATTTATTTATAAAGAGTTATCAATAGATAAAGTAGACGGGCCGTAGCCCACCTACTTCTTTATTGTTATTGAATTAATCCAGAGTGAAACTCAAACCAAGTCCTCTCAACTCGTGCAATAATACATTCAGAGATTCAGGGATACCCGGCTGTGGCATCGGATCACCCTTCACGATCGCCTCATAAGCCTTGGAACGTCCTACAACGTCATCAGACTTAATCGTAAGAATTTCCTGAAGAACATGAGCGGCACCGAAGGCTTCCAGTGCCCAAACCTCCATCTCTCCGAAACGTTGACCACCGAACTGTGCCTTACCACCTAACGGCTGTTGCGTAATCAAAGAGTACGGACCGATTGAACGGGCATGCATCTTATCGTCAACCATGTGGCCCAACTTCAAGAAGTAAGTCACACCCACCGTAGCAGGTTGGTCGAAACGCTCACCAGTACCACCATCATACAAGTAAGACTTACCGTAGCGAGGAATACCAGCCTTGTCTGTCCATTCATTCAAATCATCCAAAGTCGCGCCATCGAAGATCGGAGTAGCGAACTTAACGTCCAACTCACGTCCGGCCCAACCCAACACGGCCTCGAAAATCTGTCCCAAGTTCATACGAGAAGGCACACCCAGCGGGTTCAAGCAGATATCCACCGGAGTACCGTCTTCCAAGAACGGCATATCCTCCTGACGAACGATCTTTGATACGATACCCTTGTTACCGTGGCGACCGGCCATCTTATCACCTACCTGAATCTTACGTTTCTTGGCGATATAAACCTTAGCCATCTGTACGATACCTGTCGGCAGCTCATCACCGATCGTCAAGTCGAACTTCTTACGTCTCAACTCAGCGTCAAGCTCCTTGTACTTCTTCAAATAATTCAAGATAACCTGTTTGATCAACTCATTCTTCTGAGCGTCTGCCGTCCACTTGCTTACTTGGATGGAGTTATAATCCAATTCTTCCAGAGATTTGCGGGTAAACTTAGCACCCTTAGCGATAATCTCCGTATTCATATAGTCTTTAACACCTTGAGAAACCTTGCCGTTTGTAAGCACTAACAACTTATCAACTAACAAAGTCTTCAAGCTAGCCATCTTTTCTTCGTATTCCTCGTCCAACTTCGGCAAGATCGCCTTATCAGTCAATCTGGATTTACGTTTCTTGACAGCCTTCGAGAACAAAGCGGTCTCGATAACCACACCACGCAAAGACGGAGTAGCCTTCAAGGAAGCATCCTTCACATCACCCGCCTTATCACCGAAGATAGCACGCAACAACTTTTCCTCCGGAGATGGATCAGACTCACCTTTCGGAGTGATCTTACCGATCAAGATATCACCCGGCTCGATGCGAGCACCTACACGAACGATACCTCTCTCATCCAAATCCTTGGTAGCCTCTTCGCTGACGTTAGGGATATCGGAAGTCAATTCCTCCATACCACGCTTTGTCTCACGTACCTCAAGGATGTATTCGTCAACGTGGACAGACGTAAAGAAGTCCTCACGAACCATACGCTCGTTCAACACGATAGCATCCTCATAGTTATAACCCTTCCAAGGCATGTAAGCCACCTTCACGTTACGTCCCAAAGCAAGCTCGCCTTTCTGGGTTGAGTAACCCTCGGTAAGGATATCGCCGGCTTTCACACGTTGTCCGCGATGACAGGTCGGTTTCAAATCGACTGTCGTACTTTGGTTGGTCTTACGCCATTTCGGGATATTATATGTCTTAACCGCATCCTCGAAGCTAACGAATTCCTCGTCCTCCGTGCGGTCATATTTAATCTTGATACAAGTAGCATCAACGAACACAACCTCGCCCTCACGCTCAGCCATAATCTGAGTACGAGAGTCACGAGCAACCTGCGCCTCGATACCGGTACCAACGATCGGAGCGTCCGTACGCAACAAAGGAACCGCCTGACGCATCATGTTAGATCCCATCAACGCACGGTTAGCGTCATCATGTTCCAAGAACGGGATCAGTGAAGCCGCGATAGAAGCGATCTGCTGCGGAGCCACGTCCATCAAGTCAATCTCAGAAGGAGGGACAACAGGGAAGTCAGCCTCGAAACGAGCCTTCACCTTATCGCGGATAAACTTACCGTTATCATCCAATGGAGCATTACCTTGAGCGATTGTCAACTCTTCCTCTTCCTCCGCCGTGTAGTATTGCAAGCCTTCCTCAGAGAAGTCGACCTTTCCATCTGCCACCTTACGGTACGGAGTCGAGATGAAACCAAGATCGTTGATCTTAGCGTATACACATAAAGAAGAGATCAAACCAATGTTCGGACCTTCCGGGGTCTCAATCGGACAAAGACGACCATAGTGCGTATAGTGAACGTCACGAACCTCGAATCCGGCACGCTCTCTAGACAAACCTCCCGGACCTAGGGCTGATAAACGACGCTTGTGCGTGATCTCCGCCAACGGGTTCGTCTGGTCCATGAACTGAGACAAGGCATTCGTTCCGAAGAAAGAGTTAACCACGGAAGAAATCGTCTTCGCATTGATCAAATCAATCGGAGTAAACACCTCATTATCGCGAACGTTCATACGTTCACGAACTGTACGTGACATACGAGCCAAACCAATACCGAACTGGTTATACAATTGCTCGCCAACCGTACGTACACGACGGTTGCTTAAGTGGTCGATATCATCCACGATAGCCTTCGAGTTGATCAACTCGATCAGGTACTTGATGATCTCGATAATATCTTCTTTAGTCAAAACCTTAACATCAGCGCTTGTAGTAAGGCCTAACTTCTTGTTGATCCTGTAACGTCCCACCTCACCCAGATCATAACGTTTCTCTGAGAAGAACAGGTTCGTGATAACCTCGCGTGCGCTAGCCTCATCAGCCGGTTCCGCATTTCTCAACTGTCTGTAGATATACAACACAGCTTCCTTCTCGGAGTTACTCGGGTCTTTCTGGAGCGTATTATATATGATAGCATAGTCAGACAGATTCTGGTCCTCACGATGCAACAAGATATTTTGCGTGCCTGAATCCAAGATAGCCTCGATATTGTCGCTATCCAGTACAGACTCACGGTCGATGATAACATCGTTACGTTCAATAGAAACCACCTCACCGGTATCCTCATCTACGAAATCCTCCACCCAAGTCTTCAAAACACGAGCGGCCAGCTTACGTCCGATAAACTTCTTCAGGTTTGCTTTCGTTACCTTAACCTCTTCCGCAAGGTTGAAGATTTCAAGAATATCTCTATCGCTTTCAAAACCAATAGCTCTCAAAAGAGTAGTTACAGGCAATTTCTTTTTACGGTCGATGTAAGCGTACATCACATTGTTGATGTCCGTAGCGAACTCGATCCATGACCCCTTAAACGGGATAATACGTGCGGAGTACAACTTCGTTCCGTTTGCGTGCGTGCTTTGTCCGAAGAATACGCCCGGAGAACGGTGCAGCTGAGACACGACAACACGCTCGGCGCCGTTGATCACGAAAGTACCTCTGTCCGTCATATACGGAATCGGACCCAAGTATACATCTTGGATCACCGTATCGAAGTCCTCATGATCCGGGTCCGTACAGTACAGTTTTAACTTCGCTTTTAAAGGCACGCTATAGGTTAACCCGCGAGCGATACACTCATCGATACAGTAACGAGGCGGATCTATATAGTAATCTAAGAACTCCAACACAAAATTGTTACGGGTATCCGCAATCGGGAAATTCTCGGCAAATACCTTATACAATCCCTCCTTCTTTCTCTTTTCAGGAGGAGTGTCAAGTTGAAGAAAGTCTTGGAACGACTTCAATTGAACTTCGAGAAAGTCCGGATACGGGAACTGATTCTTTATCGAAGCAAAATTAACTCTTTGGTTTTCAGCTGTTGAAGACATCTAGTAAGGAATTTATTGAACTTATTGAAATTATAGACACAAAAAGGTTAAGAGTCTTCGTAGTCGGAGACTCTTAACCAAATCACCTGGAAACCAGGTTATAAATACTATTTAAGCTCAACTTCAGCTCCAGCCTCTTCCAACTGTTTCTTCAATGCCTCAGCATCAGCTTTAGCGATACCTTCCTTGATTGCACTAGGAGCGCTATCTACCATATCCTTAGCCTCTTTCAAGCCAAGACCTGTTAATTCTTTAACTAACTTAACGATAGCTAATTTATTAGCACCAGCTGCTTTCAATACAACATCGAAAGAAGTCTTCTCTTCTGCAGCGGCAGCAGCACCACCAGCAGCAGGACCAGCAACAGCAACAGCTGCAGCAGCAGGTTCGATACCGTACTCTTCTTTAAGGATAGTAGCTAATTCGCTAACTTCTTTAACGGTCAAGTTTACTAATTGTTCTGCAAAAGCTTTCAAATCTGCCATTTTTGTATGATTTAAATGTTTGTTTATCTGTGTAAATTAAAAAAATTATCTTTCTTCCAGAGTCTTCAACAGACCATGGATAGTTTGTCCTGATGACTGAAGAGCAGAGATAACGTTCTTCGCCGGAGATTCCAACAATGCGATAACATCGGCAATAAGTTCGTTTTTGCTCTTGATATTTACTAATGCCTCAAGATTCTCAGCACCTACATAGAAGCTTTCTTGTACGTAAGCAGCCTTCAAAGCCGGTTTAACGACTACACCTTTTTTAGCGTCCTTAGTAAAATCCTTAATCAGGCGAGCGGGAGCATTAGCGACTTGTGAGAACATCACAGCCGTATTGCCTTTCAAAGCCACGTTAAGATCAGAGAAGTCACCTTCAATGTTCTCCAACGCTTTCTTAAGCAAGTTATTCTTTACAACGACTAACTTAACCTCACGCTTGAAACACTCTCTTCTCAATTTGCTGGTTTTCTCAGCGTCCAACGCCTCGATATCCGTCAAATAGAAATTAGGATATTCCTTTAATGTTTCAGTTAATTGACCTATAACAGTTCCTTTATCTTCCTTTCTCATTGTTCAATTGTTTTTTAGTTTTCTTCAACTGATTTGGGGTCAATTTTAATACCCGCACTCATAGTACTAGAAAGATAAATACTCTTTATATACGCACCTTTAGCCGCAGTAGGTTTCAACTTGATCAAAGTTGAAATAAACTCCTTAGCATTGTCACGAATCTGTTCCGGAGTGAAAGACACCTTACCAACAGATGTGTGAACGATACCGCTCTTATCTACCTTAAAGTCGATCTTACCTTGCTTAACCTCCTTCACCGCGTTTCCGATCTCATTGGTAACCGTACCGCTCTTTGGATTAGGCATCAAACCACGAGGGCCTAATACGCGACCAAGAGCACCGATCTTACCCATGATAGAAGGCATAGTGATGATAACATCAATGTCAGTCCAACCGCCTTTAATCTTATTAATATACTCATCCAATCCAACATAGTCAGCTCCAGCGGCAGTAGCTTCAGCTTCCTTGTCCGGAGTACATAATGCGAGAACCCTAACCTGCTTACCAGTTCCGTGAGGCAATGAAACCACGCCTCTCACCATTTGATTGGCCTTACGGGGGTCAACACCTAAACGGACATCAACATCTACGGATGCGTCAAACTTAGTTGTAGTAATTTCCTTCACTAAAGCTGAAGCTTCTTTCAATGTATATGCTTTCCCAGCTTCAATCTTGCCCAAAGCCAACTTTTGATTCTTTGTAAGTTTACTCATCTCAATTGAAGTTTATTAATTATTACCCGGGAATGTCCCTTTAACAGTGATACCCATACTTCTGGCTGTTCCCGCAACCATTCTCATGGCTGACTCGACAGTAAAGCAGTTTAGATCGACTAATTTGTCTTCAGCGATAGCTTTCACCTGCTCCCATGTGATCTCAGCGATCTTAGCACGGTTAGGTTGAGCGGAACCGCTCTTCTTCTTAGTAGCTTCCAACAACTGGATTGCCACAGGAGGAGTTTTAACGACAAAGTCGAAAGACTTATCGGCATAGTAAGTAATTACAACAGGTAATATCTTACCAGCCTTGTCTTGGGTCTTGGCATTAAATTGCTTGCAAAACTCCATAATGTTAATACCCTTAGAACCCAAAGCAGGTCCTACTGGGGGAGAAGGGTTTGCTGCTCCTCCTTTAATCTGCAATTTGATTTGTCCAGCAACTTCTTTAGCCATTGTTTCTAAAATTTTTTAGATATATAACATCAATAACAGAAAGGTAGCACTTTTCGTAACCAGAGTACTATTCTTTCTCAACTTGCATATAACCCAACTCAAGGGGAGTCTTGCGTCCGAAGACCTTAACCATCACCTTAAGTTTCTTTTTCTCGGCGTTGACCTCTTCGATTATACCCGTGAAACCGCTGAACGGTCCAAAAGTAATCTTCACACTCTCGCCAACATAGAACTGGATATCCAGATCCTCTTGTTGTTCCTGCAACTCGTCAACCGTACCCAAAATACGATTCACTTCCGCAGGGCGTAATGGCACGGGGGTATCAGAACCACCCAAGAAACCAATCACGTTTGGAATGTTCCGCAATCGATGAGCAACCTCACCGACCAAAGCAGCCTCGACCAGCACATAACCCGGCAAGTAAGCCCTTTCTTTCATGACCTTCTTACCGTTTCGTACCGTAAAGGTTTTCTCAGTCGGAATCAAGACTTGAGATACATATTCTCCCAGATCCGTATTCTTCAGCTCAGCCTCTAGATATTCCCGTACCTTGTTCTCCTTACCACTGATGGCACGCAGAACATAAAATTTCTTTTGGATATCAGACATACCTTAACTGATTAGAAAATTTGGTTGTAGAAGAAACGCATAACAGCCTCGAAGGCCCCGTCAACAACAAAGATCAATGCGGCGATGATAAGGGAAGCAAACATAACAACAACCGCACTATTGGAAAGCTCTGCTCTCGTAGGCCAAGAAACTTTATAAACAAGTTCGTTATAAGATTCCTTAATATAAGTAATTATCTTTTTCATCGAATCTATAGATTTTAGCACGGAAGGAGAGGCTCGAACTCCCGACACCTGGTTTTGGAGACCAGTGCTCTACCAACTGAGCTACTTCCGTAGAAATAGCCAGCCCTTAAAAAGACTGGCTATAACATTATTTAATGCTTGAATTAGTTCTCTAATTCTGTGATCTGGCCTGCACCTACTGTACGTCCACCCTCGCGGATAGCGAAACGAAGACCTACGCTACATGCTACCGGATAGATCAACTCAACCTCGATCGTTACGTTATCACCCGGCATTACCATTTCAGTTCCTTCCGGCAAAGTGATCTCACCAGTTACATCCAATGTACGGATGTAGAACTGAGGACGATATTTGTTGTGGAACGGAGTGTGACGACCACCTTCCTCTTTCTTCAAGATATAAACCTCAGCCTTGAACTTAGAATGCTCTTTAACCTGACCCGGGTGGCAGATTACCATACCACGCTTGATCTCATTCTTATCGATACCGCGAAGCAACAAACCAACGTTGTCACCAGCCTCACCTTGATCCAATAACTTACGGAACATCTCAACACCTGTAACAACAGATTTCTTACCAGCAGCGCCAAGACCGATGATCTGAACTTCCTCACCAACCTTAACAATACCTGTCTCGATACGACCTGTAGCAACAGTACCACGACCCGTGATTGAGAATACGTCCTCAACCGGCATCAAGAACGGCTTGTCGATTTCGCGCGGAGGCAGAGGAATCCAAGTATCACAAGCTTCCATCAACTCCATTACTTTATCTTCCCATTGAGCATCACCGTTCAATGCACCAAGAGCAGAACCACGGATGATCGGAGTGTTGTCACCGTCGAATTGATAGAATGAAAGCAACTCTCTCATCTCCATCTCAACCAATTCCAACATTTCCTCGTCGTCAACCATGTCACACTTGTTCATGAATACAACCAATCTCGGAACGTTTACCTGACGAGCCAAAAGGATGTGCTCGCGAGTTTGAGGCATAGGACCATCAGTAGCAGCAACTACGATGATAGCACCGTCCATCTGAGCAGCACCAGTTACCATGTTCTTTACGTAGT
>OCLU01000115.1_pt1 | contig 12147 bp, 7 predicted proteins | sample 1538861 | NCBI WGS metagenome assembly OCLU01 (sample SAMN04571730, study PRJEB22368) | human gut metagenome | biome: human gut; material: stool | host: Homo sapiens | place: Luxembourg | collected 2012-12-07
GCAAGGTGACTGGAGTTCAGACGTGTGCTCTTCCGATCTGATTCCCTAACACATAAGAGAGAATTGAAAATATATGTTTAATAATCATTAAAGCAAACGATTATGAAAAAATTAGTATTAGTAGTAGCAATGTTTATGTTTGTTTGTGGTGGTTCATTCCTTGTTAAGGCTCAGAACTCTGCAGAAGCTGCGACAGCCCTGACAGAAGTTAATGCAACAGCTATCGTTAATGATACAGTAGTAAAAGATACTGTAACCAAGAGCGAGGAACCTGTTAAGACAGAACTGAGTGCACCGACCGCTATTGTCAACGATACAGTCGTTACTGACACTGCATCCAAAGACAAACCGGCTGAGCCTGTCAAGGAATAACCTTTCCAAAAACTCACGGAACATAGTCTGCCGAACAATAGTAAGCACACTACAAAAAAGCCATCCCTACTTCGTCTATTCCGGGGATGGCTTTTTTATTTTCTTATTTTCCCTGAACGGGAATCATTCAACTATCGGTTTTCACGTTCCAATACTGCTAACCGGGCATACAATTCAACCAATGCTCCCTGATGGAGTATTTCCCAACTGGTCTTGGTAGTCCCCCCTCTCAGATCATCGTCATTCAGCAAGTTGTTGCCCTGATGACAGCTACTGCTCCACGCATGAATCATTGACTTTTCGATATCATCGATATATTTACGGTCATTGTCTATAGAATAAAGTTCAAAGAATCCGCGGCACATGATCGTATTGAACCAGGCATGTCCCGGAGCAAGAATATTGAAAGTAAGGTTCAGCTCTTTGGAACGATAGGGCATAAACCATTTCTTATGACAGCTTTCAGCAATCGCATACGCTTCATCCAGATATTTCTGTTCGCCGGTAATCTTATATAAGAGACAGGCTGCCTGCAATGGTTGTCCGGAGTTGTAGGAATACTTGTTTTTTTCAAGGTCACCCGGCAAATTGGGATTATCCTTATTCGGACGCACATTGTCATAAAATAAATGGTCGGACTTATCTTGCAATACATCGAGCATATAGTCGTAACATTTGATCGCCCAGTCCAGATATTCCTATTCCTGAGTTGCCTGATACATCTTACAGCCCATCACAGCAGTAGGTCCGGTAGAGCAAGAGTGCTTGCTGGTAGTATGTTCGTTCAACTCTTTCCAGTGCACGCCTCCTCCACAGGTCTCATCCCAACCGTGATCAATCAGGTAGCGCCACACCACCTTTGCCTGTGTCAGATAACGCATCTCTTTCGTTTCCATGTACCAGTCGACCATATCGAGCCCGATCCATACATTATCATCGTAAAAACGTTCGTTACCGGCAGCCGGGTAGCAGGAATAAGCCAAAATTCCATGATCCAACTGGCAGAAATACTGTATTCCTTTGAACATCATATCATCCATTGCACCGTAAAGATTCTCCACTTCGCTCTCTTTGGTTGCATCACGCATAGCGACAAATGCCGAAAGACCGCCACCTTGTCCCCAAACTAACGCATCACCATCCCAATAACCTTTTCCATCATAAGGATAATTACCACGCCAGCAGCTTCTGGAACTCTTGCCGAAATAATATCCAATGACAGAAGTCATGTAAGAATGTGCACGGTCCAGCATCTCCGGCAGTTTCAGTTCCGGCTCATCCACCTTTTCATGATAAGGCATCATAATACGGCTTTCGGGTACCGATCGCTTGCCGGCTTTACTGATAGCTACGGCAGAAACTTCGTAAGTAGCAAAATAAGGAACTTTCAACAGATATTCCTGTGTAACATCACGTTCTACCTGTATGATGATATGTCCCGGTGAGAAGTCGGTAGCACGAGACAAGCTCGTTTCCACGTCCCTGTAAGAGAGTTCTACCATATCCACGTCGCGATTACTGGGATTGGTCCATTTCACCAGAAGTTCATTCTCGTTATTGGTAGCTTCTACGGAAAATGAACCTACCGGAGAAATATTGCCACTGACCGGATCATTCTGTTCTGAGTTTGACTGATCATCATCACTACAAGATGGAAGTAATGCCAAAGCCAAGAGGTTCAATATAAACAGTTTGAATATTGCTTTCATTTTTCTTCAAATTTAGAGATTACTTAAAAGGTACTTCGATAGGAGCTTCCCCGAATCTGCTCATTGGGAATTCCGTAGCATTCCAACTATCGTACTTAGAGATATGCATTAATAATTCATGGTCGGAATTAGTGCCATCCTCAATATAAGCAACCGGTGCACCGGCTGAGAAATCCCAGCGAGCCAATAATCCTTCCGGATTGACTTCTTCAAGATTCCATGCGTTAGCCTTTAACTGTTCTTCCGTACGACAAACATACCATATACGTGCTTCGAGTATAGCACCATCAAGGAAACGTCTATTGTCACTAGCTTTTCCGATAGATACTCTTCCACCATCATTGCCTGCACAAAGGTCTATCTCAGAGTAATCTATATCCGTTTTATGAGTATCAGTCCACTGAAGTTGTTTACCATTAATATAAAGCTTGTACTTTTCATTATAGTCATCTTTTCCTTTCGAACAATCCACAACCAAGGCTATATGCGTCCATGCTCCAAGTTCGAAAGCTCCATGTCCTGTTCTAAGTTTAAGTTTATCACTTATACCGACAAGTTCCATCTGTCTGCCCTTATTGTTTTCCCAATCGCCACCACGAAGAATGAAATAGCCTTCCTTACCTATGAAAGTCTGTAACCAGTTCGTTCCATCAATACGAGTTACCAACTCCCAGGTCATCTTTTTCAATTTGAAATCATTAGTAGCAGCCTTGATGCTTTCTAATCCATCACCGGTCATCTCACCAAAGTGAGTCCAAACTGCATAATCTCTGCCTAAATTCATATACCAACGCTTTTCCGGCGCTATTACTACATGAATAGGTTGGGATATCTGTTTCTTGGCATCGATTAAAGTAAACGAAGTTTCTCCTGCCTTTCTTCCGGTAACAGTCACGATATTACCATAAACTTCCAGACGAATTATTTTCGAGTCACCAGCATCGTGAATCTGATATTCTCCATTCCCTGTAAGAATCTTCACTTGCCGAGAACCTTGATTAGCATTAATCAACACACCCTTTTCATCAGCATCAGTCGTTATCTGCTTAGGAGCAATCACATTCAGATTGACAAAAGCTTCTTTTCCTTTCCGATCCGTTATCTTAACTTCTGCATTTCCCTGTGCGATACCTTTCACTATAAATGATTCCGAATCTTCAAGTGTAGACTGATCGACCTCAATACAATTATTTTCGTCGACCACTTCCAATGAATAACCTCCATTTCCTGTATAGATTTTGACTATAGCCTCATCTGCGCCTTCCACTTGCGAATAAAGTGTAAATAATGTCTTATTCAGTTTCAATTCGAACTCTGCTGCCGTATTAACCAAAATTTTAGCACGTTGGTAGTATTTATCTCTCACATACACTACTCCCTGAGCATTATTTTGCCCTTCTACAGCTGTCAGTGTCACCAGATCGCCATCCACTTCCGCCGTTACCACTTCTTCGTTTGCCGAAGTTACCACATATTCGCCATTACCTGACGTTATTTTTACAGTTCTGGTATCCCCCTGTGCAATACTGATTTCACTGGCGTCAACTTTCAATTCCACCAGGTCTTGGGGTATCTCATTATTTTTGTTATCGTTATCATCGCTACATGCACAAAGACAAAGCAATGACGCGAAAACGAAATATTTCATTACTTTCATATATATATTATAACTAAGGTAAATTACTCTTCTACATCTACATTAGGATATTCCACTCTCAACACATCTCTTGACATAGAGAAAGATCCTTCGAATGTCATTCGCAAATCTTCACTCTGAGTTTTATCCAGATACTCATAAGCAAGCTCAACGGTGGTAATCTCAGTATAATATCGCTGGTCGTTATAATTATAAGTATATTTACGACTGAGTTTACTATTATACGACTTAAACTCTAAGCTACCTACCTCACTTGATAATGTAATACCTCCCCATTCATCGCGCTTTATTTCAACCACATAGTTCAAATAGTCTGGGGTATTTGCACGAGTTTTCTCACCAACAAACATATAGCAAATATTATTGTTAATTGCATAAAGCTGTGTACTGGTAATCTCAGTCGTATATGTAGTTCCTTGCTGCGTAATAATACCTTTTCCACTATACGTACCAGAATAATCATTTTTAAACCCGATATGTGCCAGCACTTTGGTATATTTGTTCTGCCCCATAGGTTCACCAGTCGAAGAAGTGATGCGAAGTGGAAGTACATAATCATCATACAAGCTTCCTAATTCCTCTATCTTGTTCAAATCGATTTTAATAGCAGCCGTCGCATTCAGCTCCCCACTCGGAATAGTCCATGAGTCTGCATCAAATGTATAAGTACCTGCCGGCAATATCTTATAGTATAAGTCCGACTGATTTTTATATTTCTCCCAATTATATTTCTGTAATGTATCAGGGTCTATCTCCATGGTCAGACAAATGTCCTTGTCATTAGCAGAAGTGCCATTCACACCAAAATAAATCGGAAGTATAGTCGTATTATCCTCAGCCACTTCTAAAGCATAATCTTGCCATCCATTGTGGACAATATACGAGTTCTTCTGAAACAATTCGTCTTCCAGTCCGTCACATGAGGAGATTCCTAACATCATCGAAATCAGCAGGCATCCCACGATTCCATATATATATCTTTTTTGTTTCATAACATGCTAAATTTAGTAAGTATTACCATCCGGGATTCTGTGTCATATTTACATTGCGTTTCAGTTCATAAGTGGGGAAAGGCCACAAATACATCCTTTGTTCAAACACCTTATGCACCGAAGTGATAATAGTCGGCTTGTAAAAATCAGCTACACGCTTTTCGTCATCACTGATATTTATGTTGCATCCTTGCAACAACTGGTTTTCTTCTGTCATCGCGTCTTTCCAACGTCGTAAATCAAAATAACGCATACTGTTTTCTCCCAATAACTCAATCTGACGCTCTCTCTTCAGTTTCACACGGAAATCATTCGGATTATTATAGGTCTCATCAGTATAGTCAGGTACTCCGGCACGCATACGGATACGCTTTATAGCATACCGCATTTCATCGACATTACGCTGAATTTCAACATCAGCTCCTGTATAAGTCGTCAGATGATATACTTGTCCGGAAGTCAGCTCATTCAAAGCTTCAGCATAAATCAACAGTATTTCACCATAACGTATTGTCATCTCTGTCTTATCAACGAGATATCCGCCTTCCGTTCTCGAATCTTCCGAATTATAAAACTTCTTTAAAGTAATTCCCGTCAAAGGGCATTCTTCCTTAAATCCCTGCTTACCATCGTTCAAACCACGATAATAAAATATTTGTTTATCACGATAATCGGACTCGGAAGCACTGGAAGCTTCCCAAACTGATCCGTTATAAGCAATCGATGCGTAGAAACGAGGTTCACGATTATTATACATCAGATTAACTTTAGCCGGTAAGAATGGATTTTCTGCGGCATAAGCCTGTGTTGTAAAACCTTCTGTCACATAGTCATTCGTACTAGCAGCCTCTGTAATTGAACGTCCATCATTCATTGCATAAGCATTGACTTGCTTTTGTGTAACTGCCAAACGATTATTTCCTCTCAATGTTTTAGGAGTCGACTGATACGCCCAGTCATTAATATGCGCAGTTCCTTCCCTTGTTCTGGTAAATATCAACTCAGGATTTTTCGATCCAAGTATCGTACCATCAAAAATTGATTTATAAGAAAGCAACGGATCGACATCTGCCCAACCTTCCGGATAGTTCTTGTCCGAATAAAGTTCATTATAAGGTGGACGCTGAGAAGGTAAAACCGTAGCTTTCGGAGCTATAACATAAAGTTCATACAAATTGCTCGCCTTAGCCAATTCAATCACATCCTTAGCTGCAGCTGCCGCTTTCGCCCATTTAGTCTCATCATAAGTTTGAGATACCAATTGATTTCCATAGCAATCTTTCACATCAAAAAAGTCGATATTTCCATTGAAAAGCGGACTGGCAGCATAAAGCAAAACTCTGGCACGAAGCCCTAATGCAGCACCACGGGTGGGACGTCCCAAATTGTTGACTGTCCTTTTGATTGGCAGCGAGCGGGCAGTCTCAGCCAATTCTGCGTCTATAAAATCAACCACATTATCAAAAGGTTCACGGGGTAATGACAGTTCCTCATAGGAAAGATTCACATCCAACCCTTCTGTCGGGATTAAAGGCACCGGGCCATAAACACGTATTAATGCCCAGTAACAATAAGCGCGTAGGAAACGTGCCTGTCCCTTCAAATCCGTTTTTTCATCCATCGTCAATTCCGGACAACGATCTACATTATCTATAAAAGTAGACGCTTTACGGATTCCCTCATAATATTTCCACAAGCGTGAGTTATTTCTATCATCATCACTAAGCTGATGGTCGGCACTGTAATTTCCTTCCACATACTCTTTCATATCCGGATGATAAAGATCATCGCTTGCCCAGCGAAACGGTTCGCGATACTCACCAATATTATCCATTACACTATATACACTTGACAGCCATCCTTCTACATACACCCGCTTGGAAAAAGCAGAATCTAATGATACCTGATCATAAAAATATTTATCCACATTGATATAATCGGTACATGCAGTAAATAAAAACGTACCTAAAGACAACAATATGGTATATAATAATTTCTTCATAATTCGACATTTTAAAATTAAAAGCTAAATTGGAGATAGCATGAGAATGTTTTATTGATTGGGTAGTTACTTCCATCTTCTCTAGTTCCTTCCGGATCCCACCATTTGAATGGAGCCCAAGTCAATAAGTTCTGTCCGATAAATCCAATACGTAAGTTGTTTACATAGAATTTCCGTGTCCATAACTGAGGAAAATCATAAGATAGTTCTACATTTCTCAAACGCAGATATTTTCTGTCGTGCAACCAGAATGTAGAAGCCCGATTATTCATATTATTATTGCCATACGTCAAACGTGGCCAATCGGCATTCGGATTTTCCGTAGCTTCTGTTCCCGAAATTTCTTTTGGAATCCAACGATTCCCCTCTACCATAACTTGCAGAATATTACCGGTACGACCATCATGGAAAGCATGCGGTCCGTTACCTCCCACAAAAAAGTCACATTTTCCTGTTCCCTGTAATAACATACTGAGATTCCAGTTTTTCCAGTTTGCACTCAGACCAATACCATATTGAAGTCCTGGTTGCTGTCTGTATCCCAAAGGCACAATGTCATCATCATTAATGATTCCGTCTCCGTTTACATCCTTGTACTTTATATCACCCGGAAGGACTGCTTTATTTGCCAATCCTGCCTGTGATGGACTACGGTCTATATCTTCCTGATCCTTAAACAGTCCCAAGGCAATAAAACCGCGACTTTGATTCAACTGAAAACCTTTATCCATTTTATACCACAACTCATTAGCAGCCTCATCCTTATCAAGGATATCAGTAGTCTGATAAGTAAAATTAGCTCGGAGTTGTAGATTTACCTGACCAATTTGCTGAGTGAAAGCTATATTACCATCCCATCCGAAAGATTTCATTTTACCCACATTTGCCATTGGAGTCTGGTCAGCAAGTCCGGTCGTTAATGGCATTTGGTTACGCTGCATAAAAATATCATCACGTTTATCCACAAAATAGTCTACAGCTCCTGTGAATTTCCCATTGAGAACGCTGAAATCAACTCCTATATCATACTTTTTGGCTACCTCCCATGTCAAATTCGGAGTTCCTAAAGTTTTAATACGATAAGCTTGTACTCTATTAGTTCTAAATTCACCAAAATAATAAGAACCTCCATCATCCGTACTTACCAAAGAAATATAGGGAAAACGACGCCCTTGCAATTCATCATTACCCACCTCACCATAAGAAGCTCTGATTTTGAACATATCCAACCAAGGAGCGGCCTTCTTTATAAACGATTCTTCCGAAACGACCCATCCGGCAGATACGGCAGGGAAAAAGCCAAATTGTTTACCACTCTCAAAGTTTTCCGAACCAGTATATCCCCAGTTAAATTCAGCCATGTATCTATCTTTAAAAGCATACGTAAAGCGGCCAGAATAAGCTAAATTACGGTGTGGTATCGACCCTATCAAATCACTCTCATCAAAGTTTATATCTGAAGTTTCCTGTTGATAAACCATGGCAAACGCACCAACACGATGTTTCTGTGCAAACAGTCGACTATAGTCTAATGACGCTTGCAAATAATAGCGTTTGTCCCCACTCACCTCTTTTCTTTGACTCATTGCGGAAGCATTCTGCAATCTTTTCAAAACCAACTGGCCTTTCTCATCCCGATAGGACTCTGCTTCCCAAAGTTCTTCTTCCTTAGAACGAACTATCGTATTTTTGTTATATGTATCAAATGCAAAGACCCCGGAGAATTTCAACCCCTCTGTAATAAACTTTAAGTCTTGTTCCAAAGCCACACTAGTTTCAATCTTATTCTCCCAAATGGTGCGGTACCCCGTTTGCGTCATCCGATATTCTGGAGTTTTTGCCCCATTCACACTTGCCCACTGACCAGAAGACCATTTACGCGGTGACGAAAGCGGAGTAAAAGCAGCAAAAGATTCCCAAATATCTCCCGAACTGCTAGAAGGAGAATTGCGATTTACCAGCCATCCACCGACATTTACTTTCAAAACAGTTGTACGAGTCAGATTCATATCTACATTAGCGCGATAGTTATAACGTTCGTATGTAGAATTTGTATTATATTTATTTTCTGAACTGGAAGTTCGATAACGTCCGTCTTCACTTGTATATTGCCCCGATACGAAATAACGTACATTATCACTACCTCCTGAAAAACTTATATTCGCATAATAACTCGGTGCGCCACTTTTCAACATCAAATCTCTCCAGTCTATATTCGGATATAAATCTGAATCGAGCCCGTGTTGAATAATAGACATTTCTTCGTCAGTATATAATGGAGACTCATAACGTCCTACTCTCGCTTCATTTGCTAAACGCGCCCAATCATAAGCACTGGCATATTCAGGCACTTTTACAGGAGTATTCCAGTTGAAGCCTGCCTTCACATTTATCTTTACTTTTCCTTTTTCACCGCGCTTGGTAGTAATCAGAACCACTCCATTTGCACCACGCTGTCCGTAAATAGCAGTAGCCGACGCATCTTTCAAAACAGAAAATGATTCAATATCTTCTACCGGAATCTCATTAAAGCTACGTTCAACACCATCTACGAGAATCAAAGCACCCGATTTTGCACCAAACGTACTCATACCACGAATCCAAAACTCAGACATATTTTCACCCGGTTCACCGCTACTCTGCATAGCTATAATACCAGGTACAACACCAGCTAACGCATTGGAAAGATTAGCACCCGGAGCATTCAGCTGTTTGATATCAACATTAGTAATAGCTCCTGTCAGTGTCTTCTTTTTCTGAACACCGCTAGATGTTATCACAACCTCATCGATCTTTGTATTATCTTCTACAATCTTTATCTTTAAATTGTTTCGATCTTTAATGGATAATACAGGAATCTCAACTGTCTGGTAACCAATGAAAGTCACCTGAATCACATCATAGGGCCCCACTTTAATAGAAAACTCTCCATCAAGATTAGTAACCGTACCCACACCCGGCTGATTTTTAGCAATAATCGACGCACCGGCAACAGGACCAAGATTATCTTCTACTACACCCTTGATTACAAATTCTTGCTTGTTCGTTTGTGCCCATGCAGTATTCGGCACAAACAGCATTACCATCAAGAGTAATACGATATATTTTTGAATATTATTCATGGATAATTCTTTTAATAAATTATTTATTCTACTGTCACACGACGAATGACATGGTTATCACGGTCAGCCACATATATTGAGTTATCCGGATACACCGTTACACATTCCGGCTGATTGAATTTTGCCTCTTCTGGCAGTCCGTCTCCAAAACCACTTTGCTCCGGTCGTCCGGCATATAAAGTAGCAGAACCTGCAGGAGTAATTTTCCGAATGATATGGTTATTACGTTCAGGTACAAACATATTGCCATCCTCATCAAATGCCATTTGTTCCGGCTTGTTCAAACGCACAGTAGCTCCTGTCCCATTTACATAACCACTCTCGTCCCATGCTCCGACAAAAAGAACCGGTACACCGAAAGTACGAGTAGAAGCATCATAAGGAACCTGATAGATACAATGACGATTACACACCGCTACATAAAGAATAGTACCTTCGGAGTTAAAAGTCATGCGGGTTTCTATTTCCATTGCATTGTTTATTCTGAAAAGAGGAGTGAAATCCTCATACTCCGGACCATCATAACGATAGATATAACCAGTTCCTTTATTGCAAAAGAATACTTCTCCTGTTTTCGGATGTACGGCAAGCCCTGTAGTTCCGACTTTCTTTGCTCTACAAAGTCCTCTTACATCCACAAAACCACCTTCTCGTGTCACATAAATAATGTTGAAGTCTGTTTTCGTATTTTCCTCATCTGTATATGAATACTGAGAAATATACAGTGTATCCTGATCCGGACTGAAAGCCAAACATGTAGGCGATTGGAACGGACCGCTAGAACACTGTACCAATGTTTCCACTTCACCGTTACGAGCACGGCGCAAAGCACCATTCTGTGTCTGACCACGACCTTCATCTACAAAAAATACCGTTCCGTCTTTATCAGTCAGCAAGAACCACGTCCTTTGCAGCTTAGAATTAGCATAGCTACCATCTTCACGGCCATTCATACCGTGTTGTCCCACCATAGTCGTCACATTACGTTTAAACTGATAACGGAATTTTGTCTCAGAAGCATACTCTTCTATATTATCGTCTTTACCTATAAACAGACGAACATAGCCTGTATCTGCACGTGCAGGGACAATGGCATAGATTACCTCATCGTCCATTCCTACAATAGCCGCTTCCTTATTATTAACAGTAACTTTCACATAATTGGGATCCGAACCAAAATTCTTTCCGCGGATAATCAATTGGGTGCCAATACCACCACTGTCAGGAGAGAAACTTTCAAACACTGATGGTGCATTCAAATCAGGAGGAAAAGTTTTACTTTGATTTATTGGGGTCAAATCATTGTTACACCCCCAAAATACAGACATCCCTATAAATAAAGATAATCCGATTTCAAGCTTGCGCTTCTTTAATAATTCAAGTTTCATAAGTTATTAAATTTAATTCAAACAAAAAAAATAAAAGATAAAGGAAAACACTACATACAAAAAGATAAGATGAGTGGAGGAGGATCGTGTGGTTGATTCATAGCTCTCAAGATATTTAGTTATACAAATTATATATTCTTGCTTTTCTAATGCAGCAGCAAAATTAGTATGTTTGCCAGATTTCTTATATTTCGACCATTATCTTTTGCTTCACACGGCAGGGATATTTACTATTTTGGCATGATTTAATAATATTTCTACCTCAATTAAAGAATCAAAATCCTCGCCAATAAAACAGAGATTAAATCAACAGGAATGATGAAAAAGCATTATGCCTCATATTTACCTTTCTGGCACCAACGTTTACTACAGACGTTTCAGGCTTTTCACCCTTCCTTTCCAACAGAACAGGAGACATATTATCATCCGGTCTACTTCCGGACTTCCTCCAAGTTTTTCATTCGGAATTCTTTTGGCGTACATCCATACTTTTCACGAAATACTTTAAAGAAAGTAACCTTATTTGAGAAGCCCGATTCAAAGACTATTTCATCAATCGTCTTTTGGGTCTTCAACAATAAATCCTTGGCCACATGCAAACGACACTCCTTTATCAAAATCGTAGGACTTTCTTCACCTATTTCTTCCATTTTCCGGTAAAGGCTGCGGACACTGATTGCCAAATGATCGGCTATAAAACGAGGAGTCAGTTCTTTTTCCTGAATATGGTCATTGATTATCTTCAAAACAGATTGCTGGAATTTCTTTGATTCTTTATGTGTCAGCTTTCCGTCCGTTTTTTCAAAAGAACTAATCGCTGAACTGAAATAGTCTTTCAACACTTCCTTACGTTCTAACAGATCGGAAGAGCACACGTCTGAACTCCAGTCACCTTGCAACATCTC
>OCLU01000147.1_pt1 | contig 11141 bp, 5 predicted proteins | sample 1538861 | NCBI WGS metagenome assembly OCLU01 (sample SAMN04571730, study PRJEB22368) | human gut metagenome | biome: human gut; material: stool | host: Homo sapiens | place: Luxembourg | collected 2012-12-07
GATGTTGCAAGGTGACTGGAGTTCAGACGTGTGCTCTTCCGATCTCAAAAATCTAAGATTTCTTATGATCTATTGAGAATCAAACACGACTACAACTAATCGCAAATAAGTTCAATTAGACCAAAACTTAACAAGATATAATAATAACCTACAAAACAAACATCGTTATGTATCAACAACTGAAACGTGCCAGCATGGCACTGACCTTGAGTTCGGTTTGTTTCCTCGCTTTTGCGCAGAAAACAATCCAAGGTACCGTTAAGGATGCTAATGGCGACCCAATGATTGGTGTAACCATTACTGACCAAAATGGCAAAGCAGGTGGCATCACCGACCTTGACGGTAAGTTTACCATTCAGAACGCAGACCCTAATGCGGTCTTGACTTTCAGCTACATCGGCTGCAAGCCTAAGAAAGTAAAAGTAGGAAGTCAGAAAACATGGAACATCGTACTTGAAGATGACAATGCAGCCCTTGACGAGGTCGTTGTCGTTGGTTATGGTACTATGCGTAAACGCGACGTAACTGGTTCTATCGCATCTGTCAACTCAGAAAAGATAGCCGCTCGTGGTACTACCAATCTTGCAGAGTCTCTGCAGGGTTCTGTTCCTGGTGTCAACATCACCCAGTCTGGTAGCCGCGCAGGTGCAGGCTTCAATATTCAGGTTCGTGGACAGGCTTCTATCAACAAGCAGGCACAGCCATTGTATGTTATCGATGGTGTAGTTTGTGACAACATGGACTTCCTCAACCCTGATGATATCGACCGCATCGACGTATTGAAGGATGCATCTTCTACCGCCATCTATGGTTCCCGTGCCTCTGCCGGTGTCATCATGATTACCACCAAGGGCAGCAAGGGTGCAGACAAGGCACAGAAGGCAACTATCTCTTATGACGGATATTATGGTATCAAGAAGTTGGTGCGCATGCCTGAGTTTATGGATGCCAACGAGTTTATGGATTATCGTTTTGCCAGATATACCACGCTCGATGGTAAGAGCTACGATGGCTCTAGCCGCAAGGGTGTTGATGCCGAAGGACATCCACACTACATCATCAAGAATAACGACTTGAATTCTGCCTTCCTTGCCCGCAAGGGAGCAACCAGCTACAAAGACTCCAAACTTTATGATCTGATGATGGATCCAAGTTTCGACGGTTACGACTGGAAGAAGCTGGTGACCCGCACTGCTGCCCAGCAGAACCACTTTATCAGTGCTGCCGGTGCTACTGACAAGATCAACTACCGAGTAGGTATGGGTTATCAGGGAGAAGAGAACGTATTCAAAGGCAACGACTATGAGCGTTTTAACTTCAAGGGAGCAATGGATGCCAAGCTCTCCAAGATATTCGAGGCAGGTTTCTCTACCAACATGTCAATGAGCCGCACCCAGGACGTATGTACTGATGGTACTTATTCTCCATACGTGAATGCATTCTATTTTAACCCATTCGTATCTCCAACAGATACAGATGGCAACCTGATTCCTAACCCGGGAGCAAAGGCAGCCTTTGGTTCAGATGCACAGTTTACATCTACATATAACCCACTCATCGATTTGAATGACGGCAACTACACCAATGAGACTAAGATGTACCGATTGATGGGTAACTTCTACCTGCGTGCCAACATCATCAAGGGATTGAAGTTTACAACCACCTTCTCCCCAAACTACTCTCACAAGCGCCAGGGTATCTTCTATGCAACAGGTCTGAACGAGGGTAACGACGTAGGTTCAACTTACTACCAGAAGAACAAGACCAACTTCGGCTCTGTTGCCAATACAACCCGTGTAGACTGGACTTGGGACAACCAGTTTGACTACAACCGCACATTTGGCGACCATACCGTTGGCGCCATGGCACTGTTCTCACTGTACAAGAGCAATACAGAATACCAGTATGAGGAAGGCAAGGGAATCGCCAGCGACCACACTACATTCCACAATCTGGGAACAGCCAGCGGCGACAAGACGCTCTCAAGCTCTTATACTGAGTCATCATTGGAGTCATTCGCTTTCCGTGCCAACTATTCTTACAAGGGCCGTTACATGGCTACAGCTACACTCCGTACCGATGGCAGTTCACGCTTCGCAGACGGCAACCGATGGGGATGGTTCCCTTCTGTAGCTGCAGCATGGCGTATCTCTGATGAAGCTTGGATGAAGCAGTTCAACAACTGGCTTGACAATGCAAAACTCCGTCTTTCATACGGTGTTACCGGTAACAACAATGTGGGTGACTATGTAACCATCGCTTCTGCTACAGGTCCATCTTACGTAACCATTGACGGCAAAGAGGTACAGGGTTATTATCCTAACGGATTGGTGAACACAGCCCTCATTTGGGAGAAGGTGAAGGAGTTTGATGTAGGTCTCGACCTGAGTTTCCTGAAAAACCGCATCAATGTAACAGCCGACTTCTACAACCGTCTTTCTGATGGTCAGATTATGTCACGTTCAGTGCCTATCGAAACTGGTGAGAAGACATCAACCTTCAATGTAGGTTCTGTCCAGAACAGAGGTATTGAACTCGGTTTGAACTTTAACATCATCAACAAGAAAGACTTCTCCTGGAGTGCGAATGTAAACTTCGCCCGCAACTGGAACAAGATTAAGGAGTTGAGTAATGGTAAGGTTGATGAGGTAGCCAACAATTGGTTTATCGGCGAACCACTGAACGTACTCCGTGACTATACCCATACCGATGTCATCACCGACAAGGGTGTAACCATGCACACCATGAATGGTGACAAGCACTATACCCTGAAGGAATTCTACGAGAAGTATGGCACTAAGTATAAGTGGTATGAAGGTCAGGTAGCCGTAAACGACTGGAACGATGACGGTAAGATTGACGACAACGATAAGCAGATTTATGGTTGTACCGATCCACGCTGGACCGGTAGTTTCACTACCAATGTTTACTTCAAGGGCTTCGACTTCTCCATCATGTTCTATACCAAGAGCGGATTCTGGTCACGCAGCTACTTCCATGAGAAGTATATGAAGTATGGCGACCGTGGTAATGCCCACATGCAACTGGACTACTACATACCAAAGGGAGCACCAATCATCGATCATGCAACAGGTGAGATTACAACCGCCACAGAGACCCACTACGGAAAGTATCCTTATCCAAACAACAGCGATACTTCGATGGGTGGTTACTTCGGTGACAAGGGTTCAGCCAAGGGAGAAGGTTTCCAGTATCAGAAGACCTCTTTCACCAAGGTTAAGAACATTACCCTGGGTTACACATTGCCTAAGAGCGTAGTAAACAAGGCAGGTATCAGAAACCTCCGTGTTTATGTAAACGTTCTGAACCCATTCTGCTTCACCAACTACAAGGGCTTCGACCCAGAGTGGGCATCACAGAATCTGCAGAATGGCGGTCCATCATCTGTAACCTACCAGTTTGGTGTAAATCTTAAGTTCTAATCTCATTAAATGAAGTAAACAATTATGAAAAAGATATTATATAGCGTAGCATTGGCGGCCTGCTGCATGGGAACCATGACAAGTTGCAGCGACTTCCTGGATGCTAGCAACAAGTCGAATGTAACTGCTAAACAGAGTTTTGCGACAAAAGAGGGATTAAACAACCTCGTCAATAATGCCTATCAGCATCTGCAAAACGTTTATGCTGCTCCTCTGTTCACTAGCTGTTTCTCTGCAGGTACAGACATGTATGCCGATGCCCGTAACAAGATGAACGAGGCATTGAACACTTACGAGACCTTGACTCCAGAAAATACGGATATCAAGAATCTCTATACTTACCTCTATTCAGGTATACGTGCAGCCAACTCTGTGTCATATTATGCACAGACAGCCCAAGTTGATGAAAAGACTAAGGGGCAGCTTGTAGGCGAAGCCCGTGTATTGGCAGCCTACGAGTATTATCTTCTGGTAAACAACTTCGGTGGTGTGCCTATCATGAAGGACTTCCTCACCACAGCAGACACAGGATATCCGAAGTCTTCTGCTGAAGATGTATATGCCTATATCATCAGCGAGCTCGAAGATGTTATCAGCAAGAATGTGCTTCAGGCTTCAACAGCTACCAAGGGTGGCGGCAGAATCAGCCAGGAAACAGCCAAGGCGATCCTTGCCAAGACCTACCTTTCTGCAGCATGGGACCTCAACAAGCAGGAATACTTCTCCAAGGCTGCTGCTCTTGCCGATGAGGTGATTGCAGGCAGAAGACTGACTACCCCATTTGCCAAGCTCTGGAAGGCAGACGGATCGGGCGATGACAACGAAGAGTTCCTTTGGGATGTGGAATATGATTTGGCTACAGCCAACAATACAACATCAGGTGGTACAGAATGGAGCGGTTACTACTGCAACTATCTGGGTGGAAACGAGGATAACATCAAGGCTACAACCTCCAGCTATGTACCAACCCTCTATGCCTTGCATTGTTTCAAGAAGGGAGACCAGCGTTACGATGCTACCTTCATGAAGGAATTGCCAGATATAAACAAGGGAAATGCTGCAGGTACCGGTTACTGGACCTGGTACAAGAATGGTGAGAGTCTGGTAGGTAAGCCTGTAACGCGATACTATTCTGCATGGTATGAGACTGATGCCGACTTTGAAGCATGGAAGGCTATAGATCCTGCAAACAGAGCAAACACCTATCGCATTCCGATGGATTCACAGAGCAAGGAAGCACAGAATATGGACGGCAGAGATATGGAATATTACGATAACCAGCAACTGGTATATGGTTCCAGTCCATGTAAGAAGTTTGACGACAGCAAGACTGCTAAGACAGAGAAGAACACCTGCTATCGCGACATCCATATCATCACTTTGCCAGAGATGTATCTCGTAGCAGCTGAGGCTTATCTGAAGGCTGGTGATAATCCTAAGGCATTGGCACGACTCAATGAGGTTCACCAGCGCGCTGGCCTCCCTGCACTTACAGGAACTATCACTATCGATGACATCCTTGATGAGAATGCATGCGAGAACTTCGGTAATGAGGCACGCTGGATGGATTTGCGCAGAACCCAGACCCTGGTAACACGTTGCACCAAATATAACCATGAGATGGGAGACAAGGCTGCCCAGTATATCGGCAAGAAGCTGCTTCGCCCTATCCCACAGGCTGCAATTGATGCCAATGACCAACTGACATTAGCCGACCAGAATCCTGGTTACTAATCAAAGTCATTATGTTGAAAAGAAAACCTATCAGGACATACGTTAATCATTAGGTTTAAGACCGTATTCTAGGGAGATAATTCCTGATGGATACGGTCTTTCTTTTGGTTCTATCGGCAAGGTATACGTAATCGTTTTCGTAGTTTTTCGCCCACTATCTGCATGCGATAAGCAAAAATGTCGTAACTTTGCAGAAAATCTTATAGAAAAGAAAATAATAAAATAAATAAACCTAAGAAGAAATGAAGAAATCAATCATTAAGACAGTCGTGCTGGCTGCGCTTATGGCTCTGCCAATGTTCGCTAAAGCACAAACTTTCGCTGGTATCACAGCCGAGCAGAACGCACAGAACACTCCTGACGGATGGACTGCCGTAGAACTGCCACAGTTGCCTACCATCACATCTGCCAACACGTTCAACATCAAGGATTATGGTGCCTCTACATCTGCTGCTGACAACACCAAGGCTATCCAAAAAGCACTGGATGCTGTGCCTACAACAGGTGGTATGGTCGTGATCCCTGCCGGTACATGGATGTTTGGTAGTACAGACCAGATGACAAGCAAGACCGAGGTACTCAGCATCAAGTCTAAGACTGTTCTCCACCTTTGCAAAGGTGCTACATTGAAACTCGTGGAATATGGTAAGGCACCTAACAACAAAACGCTCTTTATCGGTTGCAAGAACAAGAACCAGAGCGACATTGTTATAGAGGGCGAAGGTGAAACTTCTATTATCGATGGTCAGGGAACCCGTTGGTGGAAGGCTCGCGACAACAAGGAGACATTCAATCCTGGAGCCATGATCCGATTCGAGAAAGGCAGCCGATTCCTGATTCGCAATCTCAAGGTTCAGAATACTCCGGGTGTCAACATCACCTTGAGTAACAGCAATGGTGCCAGCAACGGTACCGTCCATGACGTAACCATCTACAATCCATCTTCAGAAATCAAGACTGGACAGCCTTCTCATAACACAGATGGTATCTCAATCTGGGGACACCACATGAATATCTATAACTGCAACATCAGTACAGGTGATGATAACGTAGTTTGCGATGACAATGCACAGTATATCCATGTATGGAACTGCTACTTCGGTACAGGACATGGTGCTTCTATCGGTAGTTTCACCAAGAACATCAAGCATATATGGTTCGATAACATCACCATGAACGGTACTACTGCGGGCATCCGCATGAAGACAGGTCAAGATGTAGATAAAACAACCAACAAGGTAACTCTGCGTGGCGGTGGCGAGGAGGACTGGAAGTTCACCAACTTCACCATGACCAAGGTGAAGAACCCATTCTCTATCGACTGCTTCTACGACAAGAACTACAACAGCGACCCTGCCGTAGACAAGGCAAATGCAAGAGCTCTTGATAGCACTACCCCAACCTACACCGACATTCTGCTTCAGAACGTGAAGACTACAGATGTTTGCGATGGTAACGCTATCTTCCTGATTGGCCGCCCTGAGAGCCACATCAAGAACGTGACTCTCGACAACGTACAGATTTCAGCCAAGAAGGGCATCGATATCCGCTTCGTAGATAATCTCGTGTTCAAGAACAACTCTAAGATTACATGCCAGTCTGGCAAACTCTGGATTCGCCAGTACGATTCTACAGTAGACGACCAGTGTGATGCTACAGGGGCAGGTACAAATCCAAATCCCACCCCAAACCCAGGTGAGACAACAGAAGTAAGCTATATTCTGGATGCATCAACCAGCACTTCTTCAAGCACAGCTCCATCTCCATGGACGTTCAATAATGGTTGCAGCATAGAGAGCAGCAAAGGTTATGCTACAGCTAAAAGCAATACCATCAAGTATAGCAAGGGCGTACAGTTTACCATCAACCTGCCTGAGAATATTACCATTACATCGGCTACATTTGCAGGATATGCCAATGAAGACAACAAGACCTGTTATCTCGGCGAGCTGAACGGAACAACCTTTGCCAGCGACAAATACGTATTTCCTAGCCGTTCAACCCAAACGAATACGAGCACAAAGTTTGATATTACACTTGACACTCCTGCTACTGGCGTTCTTACCTTCACACCACAAGATGCACAAGCCGCATGGGTTATCACTCTGAAAGGTGTAAAGGTAACAAGTTCAGGTATCAACAATGTTGTTTTAACCGCCAAGGTAAACAATAACAACATTTACGACCTCAGCGGTCGCATGGTAAAGCTCAATGCCAAGGCAGAAGACCTGCAAGGTCTCAAAAAAGGCATCTACATCTACAACAACAAGAAATACGTAGCTAAATAATTCATTTAAACTTCGGTAACAATGAAAATAAAATCGCATTCACTCCTGTGCCTTCTCGCAACCATCGCTTTGAGTTCTCCGCTCTCTGCGCTGAGCGTGAATGCCCAGAAGGCGGTATCCAAGACATGGAATCCGAACCTGAAGAACGGAATGTACCGCAACCCGGTTATTGACGCCGACTACTCAGACCCTGACGTATGCCGTGTGGGCAATGACTACTATATGACTTCCTCTTCCTTCCAGTGTTTCCCAGGCTTGCAGATTCTGCACAGCACCGACCTGGTAAACTGGGAGATTATCGGTGCTGCCCTACTCGATGACTATCCGGTTTTGCCTGAATACCAGGGTACCGAACTGGATTGGCGCAAGAAGGTTCAGCATGGTAACTACGTATGGGCACCCTCCATCCGCTATCATGACGGATGGTTCTATATCTACTGTGGCGATCCTGACCAAGGTCTCTTCATGACCAAGACACAAGACCCACGCGGTCCTTGGGAGCCTATCACCTGGGTGATGAAGGGAAAAGGTCTTATCGACTGCTGCCCTCTCTGGGATGAAGACGGCAAGGCTTATCTTTCGCATGGATGCGCCGGTTCAAGAGCCGGTATCAAGTCAGTGCTCTTCGTAGCTCCGATGTCACCTGACGGCACCAAGGTTACCGGTCCTTCACGCATCGTATATGATGGTCATGAAGACCAGCCAACCATCGAGGGAACCAAATTCTACAAGCGCAACGGATATTACTATATCATGAGTCCTGCGGGCGGAGTAAAGTATGGCTGGCAGGTAGAACTGCGTTCCAAGAATCCATACGGTCCTTACGAGGAGTATGTGGGTATGGCACAGGGAAAGAACAAGAAGGTAAACGGGCCTCACCAGGGTGCATGGGTAGATACCCAGAACGGCGAAGACTGGTTCCTCCACTTCCAGGATAAGCACGCTTATGGTCGTGTGGTTCATCTGCAACCAGCCAAATGGGTGAACGACTGGCTCGTTATCGGTGACGACAAGGATGGTGATGGCTGCGGTGACCCTGTTCAGCAATGGAAAAAGCCAAACCTGCCATCAAGCGGTAACTTCCAACCTAAGGAATCGGATGATTTCAACAGCGTAGATTTAGGTCTGCAATGGCAGTGGAACGGTCCTTACAGTCAGTACTGGTACTTCTGTGATGCCAAGAACTCCAAGTTGCGTCTCTATGGTGTGCAGCAGGCTGAAGATGTAAAGAACCTGTATGATTTGCCAAACCTCCTGCTCCAGAAACTCCCTACCGAGAACTTTACTGCTACTGCCAAGGTGAAGTTCATACCTAACCGCACCGAGGCTTACAAGGAAAATGATAAGGTATTGGGCGAAAGCGCCGGCATGATTATGCAAGGCATGGACTATGCGGCACTCAAGTTTGTTGATACCAAGAAAGAGGGTGTTGTATTGCAATATGTAACCTGCGAGAAGGCTGAGAAGGGAAAGGCTGAGAAGGTGGTAAAGCAAGTGGCCATCAAGACCGGCAAGCAGCCTCAACCTTACACCGTGAAGTATGCCGTAGATGATATTCCTTCTTCCCGCATCGCTACCCAGGATGTATGGCTCCGCGTGAAGGTTCATAGCGAAGGCATCGCCAACCAGATACAGGCTATCGCTGAATGGAGCTACAGTCTGGATGGCAAGAACTTCACCAAGATAGGCAATCCTTTCACTGTGCGTGAAGGCAAGTGGATTGGTACCAAGCTCGGTTTCTTCAACACCCGCACAGCCAAGAAGAACGATGCTGCCTTCTTCGACGTAGACTGGATTCATTTCGAAAAATAACGCTTTCCAGCTAACGCGTTATTTCAGAGAATATTTTGGGAAACAAAAAAATCCCCCTCATTGCAAATCAATGCAGCGAGGGGGATTAATCTTTATGAGTAATCTAAAAATTCTAATCTTTCTTTTCTTCTGTAGGCTCTGCCTTTGTTGTTTTCTTGGCAGAAGCCTTCTTGGCTGCAGGCTTAGCTGCGGTCTTCTTGGCAGGAGCAGCCTTAGCAGGCTTCTCGCCATGGTGCTTCTCAGCCTCCTTCTCTATCTTTTCAATCTTAGCCTGAAGACGGACAATCTCCTTGTCCTTCATCTCAATCTCTTCATCCTGATTCTTGATGGTAGTAAGCAGGCTCTCAAGCTGATCGTTATCAACATCAGTAGGATAGAGGTCGTTTACTCGGGTGATGAAGTCGCCAAGAATGTTCATATAGTTAGTGAAAGCATCGAAAGGACTTGAATAGATACCTCTGTCAAGACCCACATTGCTTGGCTTGGTAGTCATGAAGCGGAAGTTGTTACTTGCCTGCAGGTAATCCCAGTCCTGATTGATACGTGGATCGTTTGCGATACGTACACGGTCTGCCACACTGTAAAGCTTGTTGAAAGCCTCACGCTGCATCGGGTTACCCAACCATGAACTTACATCACGCTCCTCGTCTACCCAACTCAAGGTATCAGGCACATTCACCTCGCCTACCGACTTGATCTTCTTGCAGATTTCTGAAGGTGTTGAGAAGGTGATGCCACGGTCCTTGGCACACTGAGGCAAAGCCTTCATAAACTCGAGGATGTTGCTTGACAGAGGCTGGGCAATACCAAGAGCAGAAAGCTCCATGAAGATATTGATAACCTGCTCCTCCTCTGGGAAGGCAGCAATCCGGTTCATATAGTTGTCGGCAAAGAGTGGATAACCATCCCAATCGCTGTTGCTGAAGCGCAGAGAGATATCATCGCTCAGGTTCACATCACGCAACAGGAGCTTCAACTTAGGGTTCAGGGCGCAATGGTAAACATAGTGAGGAGACTTCCAGCCGAGCACGTGCTTGGCACCCTCGGTGAGCATACCAATGAATCCCATGTTGGCAACATCGTTACCGATATCATCGCTGTAGATGAGCGAAGAGTTGCGCAATACGGTAGGTTTCTTTCCGAAATATTCCTCAATCTTAGTACACTGGCGCTTCACCTCATCCTTGAAACTTGCCTCATTAACCAGAGAAGCAAGTCCGTGAGAGTAAGGCTCAGCCAGGAACTCTACACAACCCGTATTGTTGAGCTGCTGAAGCTTCTCCAGTACCTGAGGAGCATGAAGTTCCAACTGCTCCATACCCACACCCGAAAGCGAGAAAGCTACCTTGAAATACTTGCCGTTCTTTTCAATCATCTCCTGAAGGGCATTCAAGGCTGGCATATAAGAGCGCTCAGCAATCTCGTTGATGCTACGGTCGTTCTCGTAGTCATCATAGTAATAATGGTCGGTACCGATGTCGAAGAAGCGGTAGCGTTTCAGATGGGTAATCTGATGTATCTCGAAATATAAACAAATTGTTTTCATAATTATTAATTATTAATTTTTAATTATTAACTGCCCATTACTTCCACCCTAAGGTCTTGAGGTACAGGTCTTTGATGCGGGCTCCCACTTTTTCCCAGGTAATCTGGTCTACTTCTTTCTTGCCTTCCTCTGAGAGATAATCGAAAAGACTCTCGTTGTGACAGATGCTGTAGATGGCATCAGCAAGGGCATGGATATCCCAGTAGTCTACCTTGATACAGTTGGACAGGATTTCTCCACATCCACTCTGCTTGGAGATAATGGTTGGTGTGCCGCACTGCATAGCTTCCAAAGGTGAGATACCGAACGGCTCGCTCA
>OCLU01000149.1_pt1 | contig 11071 bp, 6 predicted proteins | sample 1538861 | NCBI WGS metagenome assembly OCLU01 (sample SAMN04571730, study PRJEB22368) | human gut metagenome | biome: human gut; material: stool | host: Homo sapiens | place: Luxembourg | collected 2012-12-07
AAGAATATGAACATGTTTGAACAGATGCCATTCAGCGAGAAGTATCCAGTCTTCCGCAAGTTGGCAGAAATAGGCGACCTCCGCAAGCTCTCCCGAGAGGAACTAGAGCTGTATGACGAGGACATCAAGAATATGCGTGATATATATGCCACCAGAAAGTTTGATGAAAAGAAAGGTATGGAAATAGGTATGGCGAAAGGTATGGAAAAAGGTATGGCGAAAGGTATGGCGAAAGGTATGGCGAAAGGTATGGAAAAAGAAAAGCTAGCCACAGCTCGCCGCCTTCTGTCAATGGGCCTTTCTGATGAGCAAGTATCAACAGCCACCGAACTTCCACTGGAGGAAATCCAGAAAATGAAGGAATAAGAAGAGATTACTAGGCGGTTCTCGAACATATCGGGAGCCGCCTATTTTCTTCTCAAAAAATCTTTTCCACCCTAAATCCTTGCGAGTTTCAGGATAAAGTCGTATCTTTGCATAAGAAAAGCTGCACTCGGCAAATTGAAAGCTAGCTTTCTTTGCGCTCGTTTGCATTTTCTTTGCCACCAAATAGCTTAAAAAAAATTTTCGTTTATGTAAAACTTGGGTTAAAGATAATGAATCTGTGTGAATCTGTGAAATCTGTGGGAGTTTTTTTATGCCCTGGGCTAGCAGCTTTAGCCTTTACCTTTCTGCAGTAGTGCTGTGTGAAGTATTTTTGCTTATTCCGTTGTCTGTACATCAGAGGCGGCTTTAGGAGATAATTATTATTAAAAAACTAGAAAACATTTGGCGGTCTCGTTTTTTATTGCGTAATTTGCGTTGCGTAAAAAGCGCAATGAACGTTTGTATAATGAATGATAACAAGATATGGCAAGATTGAACAATCCTTTTGTGGTATATGGCTATAAGGGCGCAGAGTATTTCTGTGACCGCCAGAAAGAGACGGAGAAAATGATTTCTTCGCTACATAATGAACGTAACATCACGTTGGTTGCCCCACGCCGTATGGGTAAGACGGGATTAATTCATCATGTATTCCATCAGATGGAGGAGCAATACGCGGAAGTGAAGTGTTTCTATCTCGACATCTTTGCCACCAAGAATCTGGAGCAGATGGTGCAACTGATGGCTTCTGAAATCATCGGAAAGCTGGATACTGTTTCCCAATCAGCCCTTCGGAAGGTACAGGAATTCTTCAGCAGCTGGCGTCCTACTCTGACGATAGATGAATTGACAGGCATTCCTTCTTTTTCTTTAGACTTGAAACCGAGTGAAGGGAAGGAGAGTTTGAAGCGAATCTTTGAGTATTTGAAGCAATCGGGAAAGCGATGCTACATTGCCATTGATGAGTTTCAGCAGATATTAAGTTATCCGGAGGATGGGGTTGAGGCGATGATCCGTTCTTATATCCAGTTCTTGCCGAATGTATATTTCGTGTTTTCGGGCAGTCAACAGCACATGATGCAGGAGATGTTTCTGTCGGCAAACCGTCCATTCTTCCAGAGTTCGCTGGTGTTGTCTTTGCCTTGCATCGGGGAGCAGGTGTATCGGGAGTTTGCCAATCGCTTGTTGGCATCTCAGCACAGGTCGGTAGATGAATCTACCTTTTCTTATATTTATCAGCAGTCTGATCGTGTAACCTGGTATGTGCAGTCGATATTGCATGGCATCTACGAGCATGCTTCTTCCGAGATTACGAAGTCTCTGGTAGATGAGGTGATTCTGGAGCTGATTGAGGAGCAGGCGATGACTTATCAGAACTATTGTGCCTGGCTAACCGAGAACCAGCAGATGCTTTTGGGGGCGATAGCTCGTGAGCATTTGGTATCTTCGCCGTTGAGCCAGCAGTTTATCAGCACCCACCATCTTCCAGCTACGAGCAGCGTGAAAACGGCATTAAAGGCATTGGTAGATAAGCAGCTGGTAAGCAAGACTCCGACTGGCTATCTGGTTAGCGACCGCTTCTTTGCGAAATGGCTGGTGAGAGGAGGAATCATAGCCAACTGAGGAAATGAAAATTACGTCCCGATGCAGCATTTGCTACGTCCCGACGCAGTAACAGATACGTCGGGACGTAATTTCAGAAGCATCCTGGTTCCCATCAAAAGAGCCTCGTTTGAAAAAGTATCTTATCAGATCGTTTACAGGTGGTTTGGGGCGTGGTAACAGGTGGCAATAAGGTGACAATAAAAACACCCCTTATTGCCACCCGTTATTCGTTTATAATCAGTGGGTTAAGGTGCGAGGTGGCAGATGTGGCATTAATTTGGAGAAAAAAATTTTCTTTTAAAGAATTCGGCTTTGAGAGTAAGCAGATGGAATCATGCACGTCATTGCACAAGTTCATACGTTTCATTGAGGTGACGGATACGACTTCACTGGGTGACGGATACGACTTCGCTGGGTTAAAGATACGACTTCACTGGGTGGAAGATACGACTTCACTGGGTGGAAGAGTCAATTTCGTTGGCTGAATGAAGTGGCTGCGTTGGCAGAATAATATGGCTGCGTTGGCAGAATGAAGTGGCTGAAGTAGCAGAATGAAGCACTAAACTTTCTGGTGGCATATATATCACGCATATTCTTGATGTCCTCGTCATATAGCTCTAGTTCCTCTCGGGAGAGCTTGCGGAGGTCGCCTATTTCTGCCAACTTGGGGAAGACTGGATACTTCTCGCTGAATGGCATCTGTTCAAACATGTTCATATTCTTTACTATATAAATCCAACAATCAAATATATCCATACACTCTGCCTCCGTGTGCTTGTCGAACAATGGCAGTTGGAGGTACACAATACGCATTCTGTCGGACACTCGCTGGCGTGTCTGCAAGTCGGTAAGCACCAGATCGGTGCGAAACTCCTTTAATATCGGACTTTGCGATACAAAGTCCATGAAACATACCGTATAGACTGGAGCCAAGTGGTAGTCCCAGATTCCACGGATGCCTTGCTGCACAATGGCACGTGCCGTGTAATACAATGCCCTGTCGGCAAAGTATTCCTGCTCTTTCTTCTGCATCTCAACGATGACATGCTTGCCTTCGTTAGTGATGCAATAGACATCGAAGACCACACCGCGGTCATCGGGGCGCAAGCCAAGTTTTTCGGTCTTGGCAAACGTCACGTCCTTGATTACCAACTCGTCTTCAAACAGTCCGTTGAGGAATGTGATCAGACATTCTTTCGTGTCTTCGCTTCCAAATATCCTCTTGAAAGCCCAGTCAACACGTGGGTCTATAAATCTTGCCATCTGCTTACGCTTTATAAGGTCGTGGACGCAATATTGCTATTCGTTGGCAAAGATACGACTTTTCCTCGTAACTTCCAAGGAATTAGGGAAAAAATACTTGAAAAGGGGGAGGAGAAAAAGAAAATAGGCGGCTCCCGGAATTGAGAGCCGCCTATAATGTATTAATAAAATAAATGCTTATTCTGCAACAGCAATGATAGCATACTCGTTAGTAATATCGTTGAAGAAGATACGATACTTACCTGCAGTTGCAATCTTGATATCTCCGCTGCCACCATCGTTGAACAACTTACCTGTAGAAGTGAACTTCTGATCTGCTGTGTAGCCCCAGTTTCCACCTGCATTCCAACCGTGATTAGCACGAATCTTAAATCCTCCTACAGGGAGAGTTGTTTCGATAAACCAGTTGTGAGGAGTAACCTGGGTCATGTCAACGTCGTCATTGTCCCCCCATTTGCCACCAACTCCGATAAGACTAACATTTTCGAATTCGGTAGGATTCTGATTCTCAAGCTTAGTCCACTTGTAGGTCATGGTAGAGAAGTCGGCTGTGAACGTATAGAATGAGCCTGGTTCCGGGCATTTTATAGCATTGCTTCCAGCCAACGAGCCTTTTACTGATTGATCACCATCTACCTCTGTACCAAAAGCGTTGTCCCAGGTGCCAAAGTCGCTGCCCTTCCAAATCTTCAGGTTTGCATCACTATTCCATTGAGTTGTATAGCTCTGAACCACAGCTGATTCTGCATACATGAGACAGGTTTTGCCTTCAGCTTTGTCAGACCATCCCTGTAATTTACCAACAAGATAATATTCTGATGCGAGTTGTTCGATGGAATAAGTGTAGTCCATCATGTTGATTGTCATCTTATAGGTACCAGGCTTTGCAATCTTACCAGCTTTAGCCGTTTCACCTTTTGAAGTGGTCGTGAGAAGTGTACCTCTCATTGCGTCATCACCGTCTTTTTCTACACCAACAACACCCTTAGGATTGTTTTCTACTGCCCAAATATTACCTTTATCTACATTACCCTGTGGAATGATCTTCCAGTATTGATCGGCATCTTTAGTAGTAAACACGAGGGTAAATACTGGATCTTCATAAACGTCTTTTTCTGAGTGAGTGAATTTGAGATTGGTATCCAATTTCCAATCTGTCATTAGGCCAACCATATAGTAGCCAGAGTCAATGAACGGAGCCTTTGGAGTCATCGCAAGGTTAAATTCACCAGCATCAATAAGAACAGCATCACCATTTTTCATCGCATTTAAATAAACATGGGTAACAAAAGAGTGAGCTTTAGGACGCTTGCCATAATAAGACACTATTACTTCTGAAAGATCTGCAACAGCGGACTTACCCTCAATGCTTGAATTAACGGTTTTCTTGATTGCATTATCTTCTCCTTGAGGCATAATCTCTAAGCGAGCATTCTCAAGTGTAAAACCTTCAGGAAGAGCTGCTTCGCTCAATGTGAAGGTGCTGACACTATCTGTTGTCACATTGGCAAAGTCGATGGCCTGAACTACTGGTGTTGCAGTAAAGCCAGGAATCGTGATGGCTTCTTCCTCTGGATTGTGCTGTGGTTGAGCCCAATCATCGTAGTCGCCGTTGCAGCTGGCAAGTGTAATACTTGCCAAGACTGCTAAGCTATATAAAAATTTCTTTTTCATTTTGCTTTCATCTTAAATTATTTAACTTCAGCTTTATTTGTATCAAAGTTGACATACAACTTCTTGCCAGGGGTGGTAGTTACAGAGTAATCTGAACCCACGTTCTTTGCCCAGCTGTCTATAATATTATGTTTACGCCAGAACACGTTGCCCTTGTAAATAGAGAACTCTGTGCGATACCAGTCGATGTCACCGACCTTGACAGCAACACGAAGTTCGCTGCCGGCAGCGAATGCAGGAGAAACCCAATCACCACTTGGATCGTCTGGAGGTGTCAGAGCATTTTCGTTAGCAAAGCCCCAATCGGTTTGACCAATACAAGCACCAATCAGGCAAACCTGAGTTTTGTAAACATTCAGTGTCCAGTTGATGTTCTTCTTGTCTTTGGAAATCTTACCCTTGAAGTGGAGAGTGTACCAACCTGCGTTGGCTACCTTGAGGTTTTGGTCGTTACCTGCAGTGATACCTGCACCAGCTACATCGTTGATTTCCTTGATTTGGTTGATGCCGAGTTTGTCATTGATCTCAGTACCCCAATTGAATTCGCCACCAGCTGGCACGTAGATGATACCATAGTAATTGCCATCCATGTCATATACCTGAGGAATAGTTTTCCAACTCTCCCATGGCTTCTGGATAGAACTTCCAGTCAAGAAGAGGTTTTCTGTGAACTTAGCGTCAGGAATAGTAGCCTTCACAGAAGGCAAGGTGATGACATTTGAATAGGTCTCGCCCAAGGTTTGATTCAAAGTACCGCCAATGACTGCACGAAGGCGGATATAAACAGACATCTTCTCTGGAATATTTGCTTCAGGATTGGCAGCCCGGAAGAGAGATACAACAGCTTTGTTAGCTTCGTATGCATTAAAATCCAAACTGCTTGGATTCTCTGCGTATGTCGCCAACTCTTTATGAGTGACTGTAGGATCGCTGACGAATGCAGGGTCGATAGAAACCTGTGCATAATACTTCACAGGGTAAGGTACTCCACCATAATTTGGCTGAGAGCATGTCAGTACCAAGTTTTTTGCATTGTAGAAGTCGTAGGTATTGTTTTCTGCAAGAGCAGGAGTGTTCAATACAAATCCCTCTGCAAGATGACTCAGGTCCAATGTAGGGTTGCTGTCTCTGTCTTCATCACAGGATGTAAAGAGCAAAGGGAGTACCAATGCTGGCAGCAACATGAATTTGAATATCTTTTTCATAATTGATTTCATTTAATTAAATCTGGTTTCCAAACAATTAATATTTTGGGTTCTGATTCATGTTAGGATTGTTTTTGATCTCATTGTCTGGAATAGGATAGACGTCATAGTATGCAGGAATACCTGCGCCATTTTCTGCACCACCCTTGAAACTCCAGAGATACTTAGAACCAGTGAACAAGCCAAAGCGAACCAAGTCTGAACGGCGACGACCTTCCATGTAGAACTCACGGCACCATTCGTCGATAAGAGTCTGATCATTTACAGTTGCTGCCAAATCAGTACGATTGGCACGATTCTGAACCTTCTTGATGTCTTCCAAACCGTCCTGGCTACCATTGAGGCGGTACTTAGCCTCTGCACGGGTCAGATAGATTTCTGCCAAACGGAACATAGGGAAGTCTGTATCTGAATAGTTCTGATCGTGCTGTGTGGAACCATCTGCATGGAGATTGCTCCACTTTACAAAAGATGCACCATTCAGAGGACCTGTGATGTTCTCACCTGGATTGATAGTACGAACTTTGCCTTCTTCGCAGCCACCTACACCCATATACAACAGGGCACGATCGTCTTGAGCCTTTGCGATTACGTCAGCAGTGCCGATACCCTTCTCGCTATCTTTTGCAATCACCTCTTCTTTTGTAGGATTTTTCAAGACATCATCAACAGTAGCCATAGGAATTTTCCCGTCAGGGATGAACTTCTTAACCAAGTCTTCGCGGGCAAACATACATTTCCATGGGTCACCTGTGCTTGCATAAGGCATACCAGCGATAGTGGATGCCGATACGAGGTAAGTGGTACCTGCATACGCACGGGCCTTCAAACCATCCTGACGGATAGGGAAGATGATTTCCTTCATAGCCTCTGGGTTGCAGTCATTGTCGCCCATAAACAACTGCTGATAACCGCTATAGCCATTCTTTTCTGTACGACAAAGATCGTATTTACCGCTGTTGATAATCTTGTCGCAATAATCGATAGCCTTCTGGTAGTCCTTCACCTTACCATCGGTATAAACTTCAGAGTTAAGAGCCAAGCGGGCATGAAGTGCGTATGCTGCGCCACGGTCGGCACGTCCGAAATTCTCACTGTTATCATAAGCGCCCACCTCAGCCATCAGAGGCTCAATGGTGGTCAACTCATTATCCAACCACTCGTAGAGATCCTTGCCGCTCTTCTCGGTAGGGAGCTTGTCGTCGAAAGTATCCTTGAATGGAGCCTTGCGATAAAGATCAAGGAAATAATAGTAGTTCAAGGCACGGAGGAAGCGAACCTCTGCAACTTTGTCTTCTTCCAGTTTGCCAGTCTGCTCTGTGATAAACTGGTTGTACAAGGTGATGTTGAAAATCAGACGCTGGTATGTCCAGTTTACACGAGCATTATCCTTGGTCCAGTTCATGTGGGTAATAGGAGCTATGGCTTCATTGTCCTGGTATGCCCACAGAGTTTCGTCTGTCATCAACTCTTGTAAGTTGAAAACTGTACGGATAAATCCGCTTTCACCTTCATCGCCACTTAAGTCTGCTATACCTGCAGGACCTTTCTGACCTGTAAGACCAAGAGTAGCATACTGCTTAGCCAAGAGTCCCTCTACTGTGTATGTTGGGTAATTATGTGGGTCAACAGACTTGATGTTCAGTTCGTCTGCGCAAGAGACAAAGCCCATGCACAACATACCTGCCATTGCAGTCTTAATCAATATTTTTTTCATAATAGTCTCCTTTAAATATTTTAGAAGTTAAGATTCAAACCAAGCTGGAAGCTTATTGGACGTGGGTAAGGATTGCTGTCGATACCGCTGCTTACCTCTGGGTCGATTCCCTTATACTTGGTAATGATGAATGGATTCTGGACTGTGAAGAAGATGCGTCCACTGCAAATCTTCTCTGCACCTACCTTGATCAAGGCAGGGAAGCTGTAGCCCAATGTCATGTTGCTACACTTCAAGTATGAAGCATTGCGTACGAAATAGTCGCTGGTATTGGTTGGGTTTGTTGCTGTACCCGTGAAACCAAGATTAACAGCTTCTGTTGTCGTATTTCTGAAGGCACCACTTGCGTTGATTTCGTTCAGAACTGCTTTGCTATTCAAGAAGTCGTAGTATACATAGTTGCCGATTGATGCATGGAAGGCTGCACTGAAGTCCCAGTTCTTGTAGATGAACTTGGTAGTGAGACCCATGATGACATCAGGAGCTGGGCTCTTGTAGCAATAACGGTCGTCATCATCAATTGTACCATTTCCGTTACGGTCAACATAAGCACCCTCGATAGGCTTGCCGTTCTCATCGTAAACCTGCTGGTAAACATAGTATGAATTGATTGGCTGACCAACCTTGTTTACCTGAATCTTGGTGTTGTTACCACGAGATACCTTGTCGCCTGTCCATACCCAGTCTTGCAAACCTGCTTCCAATTCTGTGATTTCGTTGTGGTTCCATCCTACGTTATAAGTAACGTCCCAAATGAAGTCCTTTGTAACGATAGGCTTAACGTTGAATGCCAACTCAATACCGTAGTTCTCCAAAGAACCGATGTTCTTCAGAAGTTGGTCACCAAAGTTTGTACCACCGGCAATGGCAACGCTTGCCAAAAGGTCGGTTGTCTTACGATAGTAACCATCTACATTCACACCGAAACGACCATTGAGAGCAGTAAAGTCGAGACCTGCATTATAAGTTGTTGTCTTTTCCCATGTCAAGTCTTGGTTGCTTGCTGTTGGGCGTAAAGTCTGGTAATAATTATCACCGAATGGATACTGTGCATAACCATTGCTGACCCTGTACAGAGTAGAATAGTAGAAGTCATCAATACCATTCTGCTGACCGGTCTTACCCCAGCCCAAACGGAGTTTCAATTCATCGAGCCATTTTGCATCCTTCAGGAAAGGCTCGTTGTTGATCTTCCATGCAAAGGCTGCTGCTGGGAAGTAACCCCACTTCTTACCCTTTCTGAAACGAGAAGAACCATCGGCACGGAATGTAGCTGTAAACAAATAGCGATCGAGCAAGTTGTAGTTAAGACGTCCGAAGTAAGATACCAGAGAGTTGTGGGTTCTCCACATTTCGTCATCTTTGCTTACTGGGTCATGCTCGTAATTCCACTTGCCTTCTGTTGTTTCATACAGAGGATTGTTGTCTCTCAAGTACTCATCGATACCTGCTCCGTAGTTATAGCCAGTTCTGTGATAGTGGCTCTGCTCTGCACCTGCCATGATGTCGATGTCATGAACACCAAACTTGTGTGCATATTCTGCAAAAGCTTTACCTTCTATGCTATATTTATAGGCGTGGTCATAGCCATAATAACCAAAATAGTTGTTGGAGTAAGAATACTTGGAAATAGTTTCATCCTGCTTACCATCTGTATACTGGGCACCGATGGCAGCATGCAAATGCAAGTCTTCGAAACCATGAATCTTGTAGTCTACCTCAAGGTTTCCTGAAATATCATTAGACTTGGCGATACACTTGTAGTTGTCAAGAACTGCCACAGGGTTCTGTGGCATTTGAGCCTTTGCAATACTTGTCCAGCTAGGATCGGTAACTTTGTCGTCCTTAGCCTGCAAGTACTGGAAATATCCACCGACGCATTCATATGCAGCATCATCTACGCGAACAGGCTGTGTAGGATCCATCGTAAGTGCGCCACCGATGGCATCACCAACCTTTGCATAACGGTCCTTCTCGAACATATACTTCGCTGTGAAGTTAACGTTCAAGTGCTTGTCGAGGAAGGTAGGAGCTACGTTGATAGATGTGTTGAAACGCTTCATCCAGGTAGTCTTGACGATACCATTGTTATCTTCAAAACCTAAGCTGACACGATAAGGCATGTTCTTCAGACCGCCCTGAATACTGACGTTGTGATTGGTAGAGATAGCTGTGCGGAAAATCTCATCCTGCCAGTCGGTATCGGCAGTTCCCAAACCGCTAGTGTCAATACCCAGATTGGTAAGAGCCTGCTTGTATTCGCTGGCATTCATTACCTTATATTTCTTCTGGACGGTAGACAATGTTACATCGCCATTATAGGTAACAGATGGTTTCTGGCCAGAACGTCCCTTCTTGGTTGTAATGATGATGACACCATTAGAAGCACGGGAACCGTAAATAGCTGTAGCAGAAGCATCTTTCAATACGGTGAAGCTCTCGATATCGTTAGGGTTTATCATAGCCAAGACGTTACTCATACCCTTATTGGTATTGTTGTCAATAGCCAAACCATCGATGACATAGAGAGGGTCATTAGAAGCATTCAGAGAGGCACCACCACGGATACGAATCTGTGCACCGGTACCAGGCTGACCGCCACCAGTCTGTACATCTACACCGGCAATCTTACCTACCAACATATCAGAGGCACTGCTTGTGATACCCTTTGACATCTCATCTGGCTTGATAGCTGTAACAGAACCTGTCAAGTCGTTCTTCTTAGCACGACCATAGCCGATGACAACGACCTCGTTCAAAGACTTCTGGTCGTCAACCAAGGTAATCATCATGTTAGATGTTGCTTTGATTGTTTTTGGTGTCATTCCAAGATAGGTGAAAGTAAGATTGGCACCTGGCGCTGCATCAACTGAGAAGTTACCATCCATGTCGGTAATGCCCACTGCCTTACCGTTAACTGTAATGGTAGCACCCATGATAGGCTCACCAGAAGCATCCTTCACATGTCCCTTAACTGCATTTGTCTGCGCAAAGGAACTCACCGTCAGAAGCAGACCGCTTGCTAGGGTCAACGCTCTGAGAGGCAATTTAATTTTTACCTGCTTCATCATTTGCTTGATTTTTAAGTTAATGAATTATATTTATTTATCTACTTTTTCTTCTTTTCTTTTTGGCTTAAGTTGTCGTCGTTCCTACTCAAAATGTCGTTCTGGCTCTTGTTTAGTCTTTCTGGCATCTTACTTATATTATATAAGGTAGGAATGGGGCGCTTGCCCATAAA
>OCLU01000151.1_pt1 | contig 11046 bp, 8 predicted proteins | sample 1538861 | NCBI WGS metagenome assembly OCLU01 (sample SAMN04571730, study PRJEB22368) | human gut metagenome | biome: human gut; material: stool | host: Homo sapiens | place: Luxembourg | collected 2012-12-07
TTCCAGTTTCTTTATCAGTGAATAATCATCCGCATTCAAAGCATAATAATTATCAGAGGCCGGGCTGGTCACCCGAACTGTCCAGTCGAACATATTGCCTATGATAGTCAGTGCATCCGTTTCGGGATTGAATGCAGGAATGCCTGTTTTCACTATATCGTATGTGCGGCTTCTCAGCACGTAAAAGGCGTTATTGACATCTGTCAGAAAGGCAAGCGTCTTTTTGTTTCTGAATTCCGTCAGATATAGGTGCTCTAATGTCAGTCCTTCGGGTAACGGAATAGCGCGGACATAAGGGCGTCCTTTCACCTGTTTCAGATGGAACAGACGACGGTCGGCATCCAGCAGAAGATATCCTTCATCGTATTCCTTCTTCACCGTAGGATTTCCTACAATCTCAATGGCAGGAAAATGAAAATCTTTCTTTGCCATCGCTTCTGTGAACTGAAGGCTTTTTTCTGCATTTACACTGTTCGAAGCCATATCGATAAACTCAATACCTTTGGACGTAATGCGGAATACATCATCCGGCATCTTCAGGTCCACACGTCCGGACATGGACTCCAACAAAGGATAAAGACCGATAGAAGGAGTATTGATATCCGTAGGTACACTGCGGAAATTGAAGTTTTCCGTCTGTACGATTTTCGGAGTGACGGCTATCCCGTTAATTGTATCCGGGAAGCGTTCGTCGGACATCAATTGGCGGAAATAAAACATGGGGAGGATACTGTCGAAGGCCGCTTCGGAATAAATATTTCCGGCAGCATCGCGACGTACGGTTCCTTTTCCTTCTTCCTGTCCCATTAAGGCAAAGTCGCCGATCACGAAACTATATAGCGTAAAAGGAGTCTTCTCCGGTTTTACAACAAAGAAGTTGTAACACCAAGGCAACTGCCAGAGAAGCAGGAACGCGATGGTGACATATAATAGTATGGTACTGAAACGTTTCATCTTTATTTAATTCTTCATTTTTAGTTCTTCATTCTTCATTCTCTTAGTCCTGTTTTCCCGCTTTGAACCGCACTATGGAAAGCCATGAGAAAGAAGCGGTCAGCAAAGTATAAACCAATAGATACGGGAGGAACTTGTTGTAAGCTTCCGGTGTGGGCGACAGAAAGAAGATTCGCAGTAATAGCACGGCGATAATGAGATTGATGATTCTGCGTTTCCATGCCGGCTCGAGACAGATCCATGCGACGAGCAGGTATCCGGAAATACCGGCAAGATACCACGTAAGGGCAGTCAGCAATATATGATTCTTCAGTTCGTGAGCCAGCACTCCGCTTAGATAAATTTCCATCAGCAGGAAGTTGGAAGCAAAGCAGACAAGCAGCAACACTAAACCGGAGAACAGCATATTGCCCGTCATCTTCAGTTCGGGATAAGGCAGATGCAGGGTCAGCTTCAGACATTTGCGCTGCATCTCGGGGACGAACTGCACGATAGCCATCAGTACTCCGGCAATCAGGGGAATGTATTGTAACATCTCGATGAATATGGCGTCCCGTTGCATCATGACTTCCCATACATGCGCAGCGCCTTTCATTTCTACTACCCGGTTGATACGAAGCATACAGTAGCCTGTAAAACCGAGTGTCGTGATCACGGCAAGTAGAAAATACCACCGGGTCTTTATCCATTCTTTATAAAATATAGCGTACATTCTTTTGGAATTTTGATTGGTGAATTTTGATTTGTGAATGATGGAAACTTTAGTATTTACCGGTCAGACCGATGAAGGCGTCTTCCAGATTCACATGTTCGCTATGCAAGTCCGTATAAGGCACTGACATTGATTTCAGTTTCGCTTCTGCCTCTGCAGGCGGAAGGAAGGAGAATGTTTCCAGCGTATTCCTCATAACGGAAGGATGATAGAAATCATCGGATGCGGGAAGTTCGTAACCTTCGGGAACGGTACATGTGTAGCGACGTCCTTCTTTCAGTAATTCATCAATCGGTTTCTGAATCAGAATCTTTCCGTAGTCCATCATGATACAGTCGTCTACCAGTCGTTCCATATCCTGAATAATATGCGAGGTCAGGAAAACGGTTTTGCCTTCGGAGCGGGCGTAATCACGAAGATAATCCACAAACAGGCGGCGATAGCCGGGATCGAGTCCGAGTGAGAAATCATCTAATACAAGGAGTTCGGGATTCTGTGCCAGAATCAGTCCGAGAGCCACTTGTGAACGTTGGCCGCAAGACATGCGTGAGATACGCTGTCCGGGAGCTACTTTCAGCTTGTTCATCAGCTCATAGTAAGCCTCTTTTTTCCATTGGCCCGGGTAAAAGGCTGCGTAGAACTTCTCTATCTGCGTGATGGTCATGAATTGATACTGTACGTGCCCTTCGATCAGCAGTCCGATGTTGCGGCGCAATGTCGGAGCCATCGTCTGTATCTCCTGCCCGAAGATACGGCATTCTCCGGAGCGTGGTTTCAGATAGCCGCTCAGGATGTTGATGGTCGTGGTCTTTCCGGTACCATTCTTGCCCAGTAGTCCGAGGATGCGTCCTTTGGGGACTGTGAAACTAAGATTCTCGTAAATCAACCGTTTGCCGTAATAGTGCGTCAGGTTGTTACATTCTATAATTTGTTCCATTTTATTATATCAGTTATTCTGTTCAAAAGAAGAGAAGAAAAAGGACGGGAATGATAATGCCGACAATCATTTCTATTCCTCCTCTGCCGATAATACCTTTATTGCCTTTCAGCATGATGACTCCGGAAAGGGTGATGATGATGAGGCCGACTGCGAAGATATCCGCAAAGTAAGTCCACCATTGTCCGGGGTTGTAGTGCAAACGTGCCATTGCTCCGATGAGTGGCCGGCGGGTGACTGACTCGTAGACAGCCTCTCCCGTACTGACGTTTACCTGCAAGTTGGACCCTCCTTTCAGAAATACTTTCATGATGTCCGCTTTCGGGAAATAGTGTTTGGTATAGTTGCCTTCCTCTCCTAATGGTTGTAGCAGGGTAAGTACTTTTTCCTTTTTCATTCCCTCTTTGCCCGGTAGCTTCCCGGTAATCTTATATTCTTTCCGTTCGATGGAGAAGTTTGGATTGATAGTGTCACGATGATTCATTACAATGCCGGAAATGGCATAAATCAAGACCATTCCGGCAAAGAAAAATGATAAATCACGGTGTATCAGTCGACTCCATTTACGGATACTGCTACTCCACTTCATACGAATTAGCTTCCATGAAATAGAAAGACAGATATTCTTTACCGCTGTTCGCTTTCCGGTCTGCTATCTTGGCACGGAAGTCGGCTATGCGGGCTTCGGGAGTGCTGGCTGTTTCACCGCGTGCTTTCTTTTCAGAGTCACATCCGGCTTCTCCGTCGCCATGCTTTTCGGCAGCTTGTGCTTTGAGCTGTGCTTCCCAGTTCTGGAGGTAAGCTTCGTCAATGCGCTGTTCTTTCAGTGTTCCGGTGACGCGGACAATGGAGTTCACACATTTCGGGTCGAATGCTCCCAGTGTGCCGGCTTCTACGCGGATCACTTGTGTGTCGTCACTACCCATCAGGAAGATTTTCTTGGCACCATGCTTGCAGGTATGTGTGCAAACACCTTCGATGGTTACTTCTTGTCCTGCCAGACTTTCGGCATTGGCAAGAAGAGAGTCAATTTCTAAAGCAGACGATGTAGTCTGTTCTGTTGTTGTGTCCGAGGAACTTTTCTGCTGTTTGTTTCCACAAGAGGTTCCGATGAGGGCAACCGCCAGTAGGGCGATTGCGATGTTTAGTCTTTTTGTTTTCATTGTTATAGCTTGTTTTATATATAGTTTAAAATTTTATTCTGCTGCTTTGTCTCTTACGCAACGGAGTTGCTGACCGGACTTCATGCTGATGTAACTTAATGACAATCTGCCTTCCGGATATTTAGCGGAGGTAAATGTACTCATCAATCCAAAGAACTGGATGTTCGTGAGTACGTTTGATGCATTGTACGCTGGCTTATAGGCAGTTGAAGTCATATAATTATTCAAGGCAGGTTTATTATACCATTCTGTTTTTGTACTGGTAGCACTGGATATTACAGTCTTCTGATAACTGGGAGTGGCAGTGAAACTTGTCATCATACGAGTTCCGGAGAATTTGTAATTGAGTCCGGCATCAATCAGGGATTGAATTTTGGCTCCGTCATAGCCACTATCATAGAAGAGGGCATCTTGACTATTATCCGGTGTTTTACCATCGGCATCAGCTGTAGTTTTACCAACAAGATTGAAGTATTCGATACGTGTCGGTATATGCCAGCCTTTCGGACAAATTCCTTGTGCTCCTTCAAAAGTATTATAATTGCTTTCGGTTATAGTTTTACCAAGTGCGGCTTCCATATCGTATAGATAGCCCAGCTCTTTTACAGAAGCATTGTCTGTTAGTGCGGTTGTTGCACCGTCTACGATTTCGTATGGATACCAAATATGAGAATCTGCTGTCGGGTCACTGGATGGAGTATATCCTTTAGGCAGATAGCAAAGTGGTTCAGCCATCCATATTGTACCGTTAGCAAGAGTTACAGTATTATACTTTACTTCGTCATATAAGAAATAGTTTTCGTCCAGATGCTCTTCAAAAGGAACCGTATTATCTGCTCCGATTTCTCCTTCCTCCGTCCAGTTTTCTATTTCACCACTGAGCGTCACAATGATATCATCGGACAATACACGGACATTGACACTATATTGACCACCTTGAACTAACGTTGTAGATGTGAGTCTTTGCGTCAAAGTATTATTGTCTGAAGTTGTTACAGCAAGAGTGAATGCAACCGTCTGTGGAACTACGATAGCACGGTAAGTGGTGTTTTTTTGTCACCTGTTGTGTTGTGACGTTTGCTGCCGCGGCACTCTCGCTTGCGGTTACTTTCATGGTAGCCAGATCGATATTGGCAGTGGGAACAGCCCCTCTGAGAACTACCGACGAAATATCTAAATGAGTTTCGTTTGTCACATTAATGACCATTTTGGTAAGCATGTGTTTGAAGACCATGCTGATTGAGTTAGCCGAAGGAAGTACTTCGGATTTGCTTGCCGCCATAAAGTCGGAGATTCCGTACTTATCGCTCTGGTCTGCATGCACGGTAAATGAAGTCGGTACACCGGCTGAGGTATACGGATAATAAGCCACGAATGAAGACTTGTCGGCCCCTTCGGGATACCATTTCAGACTTCCGGCAAAAGCACCGTCATTGAAAGTCATAAGCTCATTCTTAGCATATTCCGTACCGTCTTCTTTAGTGATACTCAGACCAATCTGGTCCTGATTCTCGAAGTTGACTTCTGTGGCACGCGTAATAATAGGAGTGATAGTCACCCGGTCGACCGATGATACAACTCCGTTCTCTTCTTCTTGTTGGCAGGATGCCAGAAACGCTGCTGCCAGCACAAATAATATCCCCTTTTTCATCATTAGATAGTTTTATATTATGTAAAAGAATAAATTTAAAAAGTATAACCTAACTTAATCGTTTCGTTCCAGCGGCTCGAACCTTCTATATACCGGAGGTTGAAGCCGTGTGTATAGCTACCCTGAACTTCCGCATAAATTCCCCGGTTGAAGTTATAGCGTAATCCGAGATTGAAAGTTGCCTGGGAAGCCGTTGCATATTCGTTTTGCAGATTGTAGTAATCTGTCAGACGATATGGAGGATTACCGGGTTCCGTATTCGTTTCGGCAGTCCTGTTTTTCTCGCTGGAGTTTCCTGTCGAGAAAGAGACGGCTGCTTTCAAATCTAACTTTCCCGTATGGAGCACTCCGGAAACATACGTCCGGCTGCAAAACATCTTTTGTGAAGCTACATAAGGATACATCTGGGTAGTGAGTTGTTTGAAGGTGGAGAGATACGTTCCCAAACGCAGTTCTCCCCGACGACTCATTAGTTCATATTCGGGATTGGCCGTGAAAACTTCTTTTTCGAAGATACGGTTCGAACCATGAATATGAGTATTTGTCACTCCGTTGACAGTCTCTTTGCTCAGCACATTCTCATTGTTGACCAGATGAGACCATTGCAGATTGAATCGGATAAAATGCTCGTTACTGCCTTGCCTGAAACGATAGCTGATGTGAGAAGTGATCCGGTCAGTGGGAAATTTGAACCAGATGGTTTCTCTTTCACCGGCAGAGCCGGAAGAATGGGTGTATTCAATATCACCATAGAAGCCCTTCCATTGAAACTGTAGTGCTCCTCCGTGTGATAACTCCTTGATAGGGAAACCGCTGATGCCCGATTCGCTCAGGTGAATGCCACTGCCATTCCATGTTTCGTAGGCTCCGTACATCAATCCTTTGTCCAGAAAAGCATTGTACAGACTTTCTGCCGTGCCGATTACTTCCGCTTTGACTGATTCGCTGTTTTTACCGAAAATGTAGGAAAGCCCGATGGCCAGTTCTCCCGAATGATACATGATGCCGGGAGCCACTTGCAGATCCAGCCGGTAATTGGTATGACGCACATCTTTTCGTTTGGAGTAGTTGGCAGAAGCAAAGTCTATCTTTCCTCCCAGACGCCAGTTCGGGTTCAGATTGGTGGCTATACCTCCCATAAAGGAGTAAGTTTGCAGGTCTTTGCGTCCGGGTGTGAACTCCAGAATATCTACAGGATAAAATCCGGGATGAATAAACATAGAACCGCTCATATCCTTGCCGGAAGTGTGGTCGAACGAGAATGATCCGATTAAAGAGTAATCTTTCAGATGCGTAATGGACTTCGCTGTCGCTCCGGCACTCCACGTCTTGCTTGCCTCGTAAGAGTTGCGGAAGTCACCCTGATTATTGCTGCCATACAATTCGGCATAGGAGGCGTTCGTGTTCTCCATCATGATACCTGTGACATTGGCTCCGGCGTTCCATGAGTTGCGTCGTTCTACTATGTCATAAGTCTGTGCCGATATTCCGGACACGATACACAGCAGCAGACATTCTATATAGATTCTTTTCATATTACTCATGCAATGATGGTTTATCCCGTTCATAAAAATCGGTAGAAGAGTTGTTCGTATCTACCATTACCTCATAGCCTGCCTCCTGCGTGGCCTCTTCGTCTATATGGCGATATAGGCTGCGTCCGCTGTACGTTGCACTTTGGGTGACGTAGCCGGCATCAATAGAAGGGGAGATTCTCTTTTTGTTGCTTGAAGAACCGCCATAATATACTTCCGCTCCGTCAATCACCCAGTCCAGAGGAATCTTTATGACCTGGTCCACTGTGCTTCCGGGCTTTTGTATGACGTTGCCCGCTCCAAGAACATAGTCCTGTATGGTAGTCTCTTTAGCCTTGAAGATGATGGTGGCGGGAGAGAAAATCGAGTAAGAATACGCATTGGCTTGTCCTGTCTTTATGACTACATTCAGGTGATGGTCCGGTGTGATTTGATCGCCCGGAGCCGGATGGTACAGCGTATTCGGGAAATAAACATTGTTATAGCATACAAAGTACCCGGGTTTGTTCAGGTTGACAGATTGCGGGTATTGCGCCGCATGATCGATCGCTCCGTTGATGGCAATGACTGCATCTTCACCCGGTTGGAGGGGGAACGATTTGCCGGTACCGCCAAACTGCCAGATGCACTGGATAACGGGGGCGAAATCGGGGAAGATCGTTGCTCCGGTCATCTCGTCTTGTGTCACCCATACATTGGTAGAGTGTGAATTATAAGGATCGAGTGCTCCAAAGCACAAGCTGTCGAGATACTGTATTTCCGAATCGTTGTTGTGCAGGATGATGTATTTGTCGGACTGGTAATCTCCTTCCAGTGGCAGCTTTTTGCATCCTCCGCAATAGATTTCTTTGATAATGATTGTTCCGGCTCTGGAATGAGTCAATGGAAGACTGAAGGTCATGTCGCTGTTGACCAGTTTCACATTGTCTGCCAGTCCGTTGAAGATATGCGTTCCATTCTTGTCGCTGACCTGTATGCGGTATATACCATTGGTCAGTGAGAATTGTGCCGTTCCCTTCTTGTCGGTCTTTGTCCGGTAAGAGTTGCCACGGTCCACATCCTCTATTTTCACAGTCACTCCCTCCCGGAGATATTCAGCGTATTCATCCGGATAAACGGCGGTGACTTGCAGCGTATGCAGCTGGTCATCATAAGGATTGGCCTTGTCGATGTCCGTGCATCCGGCTACGGCATAAACAACAGTTACTAATAATATGTATATAGATCGCTTCATAAGTTTAAAATTTAACGCGGCAAGTGAGTCCGTAATAGAAATCCGGAGTGAAAACGGCACTGACACCGGTTGCATACGATTTCACATACGGTCGTGAGTTGGTAAAGTTAATAGCATTGAGAGACAGAGATACATGGTCACCGATCTCTTTGGTGATATTAATATTGGCGGAGAAATAAGGATCATATCCATCTGCGGCAAATGTATAGGCGTTGCCCGACTTGCGTATCAGATGGGCAAATTCCGGATTTCCGGCTTCGGTCTCGGTAAAAGGATGCACCTCATTGTTCAGGTCGAGATATGCCACCGGATAGATGGCCGTATAAGAATTGCCGTCATAAATACTTCCTCCTGTTTTTGTATGATTGTCCTGACTGACATTGAAAGCATATTCTCTGCCGTTGTACTCGGATATGTTTTGCGACCGCTTCACCAAAGAAGCTTCCAGCCTGCATGATATAATCAGTCTGGCTTTGGGGATACGGGTAATCGCTGTGATATTTGCATCCAGTGAGTGTGTGCGTTTGCCGTTGGCTGTTGCTGATGGATTGTCGCCATTGGCATAAATACCTACATATTGGTACGAACGGTTGGCAAGACTGGTGTGCGACCATCCGTTCTGATAATAGTAAGATAGCGAATTGTCAATGTATTTGCTATACGTATAGGCGGCATCTACCCGGATTTGTGTACGGATAGGAGTTATTTCCGGAAAGTCGACAATCATTTCGGCTCCTCTGCGGACTACATCCGTTCCATTATCCGGTGAAGCAGACTTGACAAATGTCTGATCTGTTACTTTTACGTCCATCGGTGTCCAATAGCTGGATTCGTTTTCCCGTATATAGACCATTCCCGTCTGGTTGTCCACATTGATCTGCGGATTGGCGGGCATGCTGAATCCGTCCGGCAACTGAAGCACATTGTATGAAAACGGAGTATAGCTGTTGGTATATTTATAAGGCAGTTTCGTTCGGTTGAAATATCCGACCAATGAAACTTTTGTCCGGCCCATGTTCATGTCAATACCTAGTTCCGCATTCTGATTCCGCTGCCAGCGCAGCTTTTCGTTGTGTAGCAACGTGTATGGCTGACTGTAATAGATGTAGGATGACTCATTATTATTATAAGAAAGCCCGAATGTCTGGATGTCCCGGTATTCCTGTCTGGGATACAATACATAGTACGACGGCAGCTTTTCGGTAATTCCCCATCCGCCCCGGATGGAAATGTGGCTGTTCAACTGCCATTGGGCATTGAAACGGGGAGATACCGTATTCAACTTCTCATACTGTGTACCGCTGATGAACAGATTCTCCCAACGTACGCCTGCCATGAGTCTTACCATTGTGCTGCCGACAGGGAATGATAAGTTTTCTTCTGCATAAAGCGAAACATTGTGCATGTACGGATAAGATGTGTACGGACGCGGACGATATCCGTTAGGAGCTAACGAAGGGTCCTGATAGTATTCTCCCTCTCCTGCGTTCCCTGTCCCTTTCCATTGAACGCCGGCCTTCAGATTGCTGTTCACATGGTTGAACCGTCGGTTCCATTCATATTTCAGTGATGCGGCGTAATCCAGTTCTTTGGAATCGATGATCTGGTCGGCAAAAAAAGTATATGGTAATTTGTTGGCAATGAAGTAGCCTTCTTGCCCGGTGTGAACGGCAGGCTGTTCGGACGCGTAAGAATAGAAGGTATGCGCGTGCGAGTGATTGTCATTGAAGTATACGGATGCGTCAAGTTTGAGGTTGGTGACCCATGACTTGTTGAGCAACCATGTCAATGAGGTGTTTGCCCGAAATACATTGTCTCTTACTTTCGTGTATTCTCCGGTGTATGCATCAGGATCGTCCTTGGTGTTCATACCTCCAATGTTGCCGGTGAATCCGACGTCGAATCTAAGTACTTTGCGGAATGTATTGCTATAGCCGGCAGAGAATCCTCTTCGTGTATAAGATGTATAGGGTGAAGTTAATTTCTGAGTGGCTTTGGTCCATTCGCCGCTGATGTTGACAGTACCTTTGTCATTCCCTAAATCCAGTCCTTTAGAAAAGGAAACCTGTTCTGTACGGGGATTGACAGACAGGAGAATATTCCACGGGGTCTTGCCTTTTTTGGTATGTATCTTCACCATACCGCTGTTCAGGTCTCCGTATTCTGCCGAAGGTACTCCTGTAACGACTTCGACCGACTCGATATCTGCTACACTAATGTTGCGGGTGTCTATTCCGCTCATGTTGCCAAAAGAGGAATTGTTGCCAATGCGTACGCCATCCACTTCTACTGCCGTACCGAATGCCGCGTTACCTGCAGACGAACCTCCGTCTCTTAATGAAAATACATTGTTGTTGGTCAGGTTCGGAACTTTCGTTTTCCCTCCCGGAAGAAGGGAAGAGATATCGCTTACATTAGATACCTGCAAGTGTTCCAACGCATTACTTCCGATGACAAGAGTTGTATTCAGTTCGCTTTTGGGAGCCTGTGCGGTAATCACCACATCATCCAATGCGAGCGTATTTTCTTTCAACAGTATTTTTAATCCTTTTATAGGATGGTTCACATCCACTTGAACTGTGGCCGGAACATAGCCGAGGAAGGAAACTTCCAGATTATACTTGCCTTCCTGTACTCCTTGTATCGTGAATTCTCCCTTTTGATCGGATATTGCCCATAAATAGGTACCTTTGATCAGGATGGATGCACCGGGTAATGGAGAACCCGCCCTTTCGTCGGAGATACGACCGGAAATAGAATAAATGTTGGGGCTGGCTTCAATTCTGAAAACAGTGAAAGAAAGAAGCAAGCAAAGCATTATTTTAAGTGCAGAAGATCGGAAGAGCACACGTCTGAACTC
>OCLU01000200.1_pt1 | contig 10277 bp, 7 predicted proteins | sample 1538861 | NCBI WGS metagenome assembly OCLU01 (sample SAMN04571730, study PRJEB22368) | human gut metagenome | biome: human gut; material: stool | host: Homo sapiens | place: Luxembourg | collected 2012-12-07
CGACCACCGAGATCTACACTCTTTCCCTACACGACGCTCTTCCGATCTAGAATTTTTGCTAAATAGACTGACAACTCCGTCTTACCAACTGCCGTAGGTCCAAGAATGGTCAGCAGTTTTTCTTTCTTCATAGTTTTATCACTCCATAAGCGGTTGTCTGTCCTCTTTTACCGTGAATTTCTGTAAATAATCCTGTACGGAACAGCGCAGAAAACGGCCTCTCTTTCACTATTACTTTTTTTCTGGCTGCTCTCATTGCAAACTGTAAAACATCTTCTGTCAAAGGATCATAAACCGCGGCACTGCGAAATCCTTCTATACTATTTTCTTTCCGTTTTACAGGATACCTAAACATAGGATCAAAGTAAATTACATCAAAAGAATTTGGCGCTGCTGTTTCTAAAAATCCACGAAAATCGGCATGCAGCAGCTGAATACGCCGTAAAGCTTCCGTCATTTCTCCATCTTGTCCTGACAATGCAGCAAGACCTTCTTTCCCCACTTCATAAAGAGGACGGCTCCGTTCAAGAGAAATAACTTCTCCGCGTTTCCGCAGATACCAGCTTAAAATGACAGAATCCCTGCCCTGTCCAAAGGTACAGTCCAGTACAGATGTACAGTCTCCCGGCAAAAGATTGCACAGCCTGTCTCCATGCTCTTTTCGCATTTCAAAAATACGAAGAACTGCCGTCCCCAAATGAAACCGGTAAGTTCCTTCTTTTGACCAGAAGAATACCGGTTTCTTTCCATAAACCAGAAAGCCTTCCTCTCCATATTTTTCTGACATATGGAACAGGTTCTTTTCTCTTTCATAAAAAGCGGTTCGCAAGTCTTCCGCCTTTTTCCTTGCACGCCGAAGAGAATCTGCATCAGGCTTTAAAACGGTGGTGACGGCTATATTCATGTTCTGTCAAAGAGGCGCCCCAGTTCGTCAGGTGTAAATTTCACAATGGTCGGACGACCATGGGGACAAACGAATGGCCGCGTGGTATGGAACAGATCAGTAATAAGTTCCTTCATCTGCCGTACATTAAGCGGATCGCCTCTCTTAATTGCACCACGACAGGCGGCATAAGCCATCATCCGATGACGCAGGGTTTCAGGAGAAGGCATGTTTTCATCATGGAAAGTAAAAAGCAAATCTTTAATAATACGATCCATATCATTTTCTGAAAAGTCTTCCGGCGCACCTGTAATTCGGATGACATCACGGCCTGCCTGCTCAAAAGTAATTCCTAACTTTTTAATCTCTTCTTCTTTCTCAAAAAGAAGATCCATATCTTCCGGTTCCACATCAATCAGGTAAGGAATTAGAATTGCCTGAACCGGAATTCCGCCAGTCTTTGCAGCAAAACGATCATACCTTACCCGTTCATGGGCAGCATGCTGGTCAATAATAAATAAATCGCTCCCATGCTGGCACAGAATAAAGCAGTCCGCCACCTGTCCCAAAGGAATGACAGGATCATCTTTTTCAGCAGGTACTTCAAAAAGCGGTTCACTTTCCGCTTTCATCGACTCTTCATGTGGTTTTATAAAAACGGGTGTTGTCGATAAAATTTCTGATCGGGTTTGTTTTGTTTCAAAATCAGTTCCTGATCGGGATACAGCATGTTCCGATTTGCGAAAATCACGATTTCCATAAGAAGAAAAAGATTCGTTCCATGAAGACTGTACCGGCACAGACGGTTGCGGTTTCTGCACGACTCCGTCCGCTTCAGTGAGTCCGATATCATGCGCACCAAGCTGCTTATCTTCCACCACCACCTTTGACAAGTCCAGTTCCGTTCCCAACGGTACCTGATGAGCAGGTTCTTTGATCATATCTTTCACAATAGAATCAGGTGCAGATTGGGATGTCAGCGTATTAAGAACTGCGTGGTAAACAAGACGGAATATTTTCTGCTCATCATCAAATTTAATTTCTCTCTTCTGCGGATGAACATTTACATCGATACTTTCAGGCGGCAAGGTGAATGTCAGCACCATAATCGGATAGCCGTTCTTAGGCAGCAGGGAATGATAGGCATTATCTACCGCCTTCGTCACTACGGCGCTTTCCACCACACGGCGGTTAATAATAATCGTTTGGTTCTGACGGCTGCTTTTCAAAAGAGAAGGCTTAGAAATCATTCCTGTCATAACAGAGTCTTCCCCTTCACTTTCCACTCCTAACATTTCTCCGGTCACCTTCACCCCGTATAATGCAGAAATCACATCCATCAGGCGCCCGTTTCCCGGTGTCTCAATGACAGTACGTCCATTATTGATAAGAGTAAAAGAAATATCGGGATTTGCCAGTGCCAATTTACCAATCATTGTATTAATCCGACTGCTTTCCGTCCGTTCTGATTTCAAAAACTTCTTTCTTGCCGGCACATTGTAGAACAGTTCACGTACTTCCACTGTAGTTCCTGCAGGCGCACCCACACCTTTAATTTTTTCCACCGCTCCGCCTGTCACATCAATAGCGGTTCCTTCCATATCTTCCGCCCGTCTTGTGGTAATTGTCGTTCGGGATACAGACATAATACTTGGCAAAGCCTCCCCGCGAAATCCAAGGGAACAAATATGATAAATATTTTCGACACTGGAAATTTTACTGGTTGCATGGCGGATCACGGACAATTTCGCATCTTCCCTCGTCATGCCGCTGCCATCATCGGTAACACGGATATATGTCATTCCCCCGTCTGCTATTTCCACTTCAATCATGTGGGCACCGGCATCAATAGAATTTTCCACCAATTCCTTTACCGCATTGACTGGTCTTTCTACCACTTCCCCCGCAGCAATCTGGTTCGAAGTAACTTCATCAAGTATATGTATTAATGACATTAGCGCCCCTCCTTTGCTTCTTTACTAAGCCTGAACAAAATCTCCATCGCCTCAATGGGTGTCTTGCTCATGACATCCAAATCCGCCAGTTCATCTATAATCGGTGAAGAAAATAAATTAAGAGCAGTTTCTCTTCTTATAACCGGAGCAGCAGGCTCTTCCTTTATTCCCTCCACTTCCAGCCCTTCCAGTATTTCATCGGCCCGCTTCAGGAGCGATTCAGGAAGTCCTGCCAGCCGTGCCACATGGATGCCGTAACTTTTATCAGCACTCCCCGGAACAATACGACGGAGAAATGTAATCTCTTTTCCCCGCTCCTTAACGGTAACCGTATAATTTTTGATATGTTCATTTTCTGCTGCCATATCTGAAAGTTCGTGATAATGAGTAGCAAAAAGAGTATACGCATGCACCTTGCTATTAAGGTACTCCACCACTGCCCGTGCAATACTCATTCCATCATAAGTACTCGTACCGCGGCCTATTTCATCCAAAAGAATAAGACTGTTCTTCGTAGCATTGCAAAGAATATGAGAGACTTCTTTCATTTCCACCATAAATGTACTCTGTCCCGTAGAAATGTCATCAGCCGCACCCACTCGTGTAAATATGCGGTCCACAGGTGCAAATGATGCACTTTTTGCGGGAATAAAAGAACCAGTCTGCGCCATAATCGTAAGTACTGCAACCTGACGCATATAGGTAGACTTGCCTGCCATATTGGGCCCGGTAATAATAATCATTTCTTGATCCGTATGGTTAAGCTCTGTATCATTCGGCACAAACATCTCTCGTTTCAGGGCATGTTCCACCATCGGATGACGTCCGTCATGGATAGAAATACGCCCTTCACGGCTGTTTGTAATCTGCGGACGGACATAACGGTCTTTCAGCGCCGCCCGGGAAAGCCCCGTCAAACAATCCAGCGCCGCAAGAGCCTTTGCGGTCCTCTGCATAGCAGCAATTTCAGGGCGGATAGCCGCCTTGACAGCCTGATAAATTTTCAATTCCAGTTCTTCTGTTTTTTCTTTTGCTGAAAGCGCTTTTGTCTCAAACTCCTTCAATTCAGGTGTGATATACCGTTCTGCATTGACAAGTGTCTGCTTGCGCATATAATACTCAGGAATCGGCACCTTGTTGGCGTTCGTAATTTCAAAATAATACCCGAACACATTATTGAATCCGATTTTCAGTTTAATCCCTGTTTTTTCTTTTTCTCGTTCTTCCAAATCGGCAATCCATTTCCTGCTGTTTTCAGAAAGGGAACGAACCTCATCAAGTTCCGCAGAATATCCCTCTTTTATATACTTGCCGTCACGAATGTTTCCCGTACCGTTTTCATTCATAGAACGATCCAAAAGCTCATAGACCGTACTGTGGATATCCATTTGATCGGACAATTTTCTAAGGACTATTGAAACTGTGCCGGAAAGCAGTTTCTTTATTTCGGGAATCATCCCGAGAGATGCCTTAAGTGCCAGTAAGTCCTTTGGGGATGTCGTGTTTGCTTCAATGCGGGTTAAAATACGTTCGAAATCAAAAACATGTTCCAGCATTTCTTCCAGTTGGGAAAGTTCCGTCGTATGCCCTGTCAGTTCTTCAATACCATCCTGTCGTTGAATAATTCGATTCACATCCGTCAACGGGCGCTCCAACCAACGGCGTAACAGACGTGCCCCCATGGCAGTATGGGTGTGATCCAATATTTCAAGAAGCGTTCCCCGTCGCCCTCCATCACGCATATTTCGCGTGATTTCTAAATTCCGTAAACAGTCTTCTCCGAGTAAAAGGCAATCCTCCTCACGAATAGGCATCACCGTATGAAACTCTGCTGCATCAGCCTTCATCATTTCTTTTAGATATGCTGCCAGCCATGCAAAGACACGGCGGATATTTTCATCTCCTAACGCTTCCGCCACGTGGGGAACCGGATAATCCCCCTCCTCTCCACGCCGGGTAAGAAGACAACCTCCAAGACGCGCCCGGCAGTAAGCTTCCAGTCTCCCATAAAAATTATCACTTAAAGAGCATACTGCTTCTGTCGGTGCATAAACAGACAGCATATCAAAAAATGCTTCCCGTTCTTTCTTTTTATCCCAAATTCCCCACCAGCATTCCCCTGTGGAAATATCCGCCAGTACCGCGTCAATGTCATTATCCGTTTCATAAAGGTAAGCAAGGTAATTATTGGATTTATCGGCGATAGAATTTTCAAAAAGGATCGTTCCCGGCGTAACGATACGAATCACATCACGCTTCACTAAGCCTTTCGCTTTTTTCGGATCCTCCAATTGTTCACAAATGGCAACCTTATAGCCTTTCTGTACAAGCCGGTAAATATACGTTTCTGCCGCATGATACGGAATCCCGCACATAGGAACTCTTCCTTCAGGGCCCGCATTCTTCCCCGTCAGCGTCAATTCCAATTCATGAGAAACAGTTACTGCATCGTCATAAAAAAGCTCATAAAAATCACCGAGCCGATAAAAAAGAAATGCGTCTTTGTGCTCATTCTTAATAGACTTGTATTGTTCCATCAAAGGAGATTTAGCTGCCATCTGTATCACTCCACAATAGTTCCTTTTAATATCCAGGTCTGCGCCGTATCTACACGCACCTTCAAAATATCGCCCACAGAAAGAGACCCTGTCTTAGGAAAAATAACCATTTTATTTCCTGATGTACGACCGAACCAATTATCAGGATTCTGTTTTGTTTCCCCTTCCGCAATGACAGTATACACCTTCCCTTCCATTTCCTTATTAAGAGAAAGACTGATTTCATTTTCCACATTCATGATTTCCTGCAAACGGCGGTGGCAGACAGCATCAGACACCTGATTTGTCATACGCGCCGCAGGAGTTCCTCTGCGGGGAGAATAAATAAAAGTATAGGCTGAATCAAACTTCATTTCTTTAAGGAGTGTAAGCGTTTCCTCATGCATGTCCTCCGTCTCGCCAGGAAATCCAGTGATCAGATCAGTCGTCACAGTGATGCCAGGCATCTTTTCCCGGACGTACTTTAGAAGCTCCTTAAAACGCTCAATTGTGTATCCGCGGTTCATCCGCCGCAGTATTTCATTCGCCCCATGCTGAACGGGAAGATGCATATGGCGCACCACCTTGGGTGAAGCAGCCATAGCATCCACCATTCCAAAAGTCATATCCTTGGGATGAGACGTCATATAACGAACACGCTTAATTCCGTCAATCTTGTCAATGGCGTGAATCAAACTGCCGAAATCCGTACCATCATGAAAATCAAGTCCATAGGAATTGACATTCTGACCAAGAAGAGTGATTTCTTTATACCCTTCTCGGGCAAGTTTCTCAATCTCACGACAAATATCATCAATCGTACGGCTTGTTTCCCTGCCGCGGACATAAGGCACAATACAATAAGTACAGAACTTATTGCATCCCTGCATAATAGGTACCCAAGCAAAAATCCGGCTCTTTCTCACAGAATGAAGTTCACTGTAATCATTCACACGGTTCGGATTCATCTGCGTCATGACCACATGCGAACATTCTGCCCCCCTGCGGGAAACAATATCTTTTAAATCATGGATATGGTATGGTCCAATAACAAAATCGATCACCGGCATACGCTCAATAAGCTTTCCTTTATTTTCCTGCGCCATGCATCCGGCAATCCCCAAAAGGACACCGGGCTTCTTCCCCTTTAATTTCTTTACCTCGCCAATTTTGCCATATACTTTCTCTTCTGCATTCTGCCGGATACTGCAGGTATTCAGAATAACAACATCGGCATCATCCAATATATCCGCCGGCACATAGCCAAGCTCTTCCAGCTGCCCGCTGATACGTTCCGTATCGCTTTCATTCATCTGGCAGCCATAGGTTTCTATAAAATATTTCTTATCAAAAGACACTTCTTTCAAAATAGTCCTCCAAGTATAACCATGATAATTAATTATATCATAACCGCCCCCGTTCTCCTGAAAATGAAAAGCCTGCCCCTTACGGCGCAGACCCACTCATCCTGTTACATCAGTTATGATATTGACTTTAATTGTATCCAGAGCCATACCCGTGGTATGCTCAATTTCACGCTGAATCTTGTCACGCATCAGGTGAATCAGTTTCTTGATCTCCTGCGGCGTTCCCTGCCGGACCGTTACGTCAAGAGACAAAATGATACCATTCATCTGGCTTGTACTTTTCACGCTGGAAATATGGCTGATATGTATCTTTCTCAGATCACGCACCGCGTAATGTACCAGTGCTTCAATAACATGATTTGAAAAAGACAACTTTCCATAATAACTGAATACCGGACGGACGACAGATCGCTCTTCATTGCCCTTCGTTTTTCCCCTTACACTTCTGCGATTGCGGAAAAACTGAAGCGGATCTACAAGGTATCCTTTGAAATAGGGGCGCAGCTCCATCGTCGGCACAGGAATAACATGCTTTCCTTCCTTATGGCGTGCGTAATTTGCCTGGGCAATTTCCTCAGGTTTTGCCACATCCTCGATATGAATATACCGTGAAGGTGCAGGAAGCTTAAGTGTTGCAGCAATCTTCTGAACCATACGGTCAGATGTGCCGAGGATTAAAATACGCTCCGGATTGATTTTCATAATATGGAAAATTACATCTTCCGCCTGATTTGAATCCCAAAAAAGCGCGCGGCGTACCGCCGTTAAACGGCTGGCTTCCCTTTTTGCCGACTTTCCTGCCACAATACGATTATGATATATCAGGATCCCATCATCGATAATACAAGAAGCTTTATTTTCATAAGCTACCACAAGTGCACGGTCACTTTTCCCTGATCCCGGCGGTCCTGTAAATGCTAAAACATCCATACGATTCTCCCTGTCCGCAGGCAGCCTGTCCAATCCTTACAAGACAAAACTACTCTTCTCCTACAATTTGCACTTCCGTCATAAGTTCCACACCATACCCATCAAAAACCCGGCGCTTAATTTCAGAAATCAGGTTCATCATATCCGTACAGGACGCATGTCCGTCATTGATAAGGAACCCGGCATGTTTCATGCTTACCTTTGCATCACCTACGGCAAATCCCTTTAGTCCCATCTCCTCAATCATTTGCCCCACAAAATATCCAGCAGGACGCTTAAACGTACTTCCTGCACTCTTCTTCTCCAACGGCTGCTTCATGCGGCGGCGGCGATTAAACTCTTCCATCATTACTTCTATGTCATGAATATTACCAGGTGCAAGCTCCACTGTAATTTCCACAATTATTTCACCATTCTCCATAAAAAGACTGTGGCGGTAATCATAATGAAGCTTCGATTTATTGTAAACAGACAACTGCCCATTCCGATTACAGGAAAGAACAGACACCACAATATCCGCCATCTCCCCGTTATACGCACCAGCATTCATGTACGCCGCTCCACCTATAGTTCCGGGAATACCGGCAGCAAATTCCATCCCTGAAAGGCCATGCTCCATTGCCGTCTTGGCAGCCTTTGCCGTAGAAACACCCGCAGCTACACGGAGCCTGTTTCCTTCATGAATAATAGACTGCAGCCGTCCCGTATAAATCACTACACCGCGGATTCCTTTATCACGAACAAGCAAATTTGCGCCGCCCCCAAGAATAAAAAACGGCACATTCGCTTTAGTGACCTCCACAATGACTTTCTGCAGCTCCTCTATCGTTTCAGGCATAACAAAACAGTCCGCTGCCCCACCGATACCAAATGTTGTGTGACGGCTCATGGGTTCATTCAGCTTAATTTGATTCCTTCTCAAAAAAGAAGAAAATAATTCCGTATATGCAACCATAAAAAATCCTTCTTAATACATATTCCTATTTTCACTATTATATGAATGAATATCTATATCGTCAATTATTCAAAAAGCACCACTCCCAAAATCTTTTTTACAATTTTTCAGAAAAATTACGATAAAAAAGAACTGCCTATGATTACACAGAACAGTTCTTCACAATTCTATGAAGCAAATCATCTGTCCAAATTGGTCATATCTCTTGCCACGACAAAGCGATCATAATCTTCTTCTGTCACGTAGCCCAGTTTCAAAGCGGCTTCTTTCAAGGAGCTGTTATCGGCAAAAGCAGTTTCGGCAATCTTTGCGGATTTTTCGTAACCGATATGCGGAGAAAGCGCAGTGACAAGCATAAGTGATCTTTCTACCAATTCAGCCATCCTGTCTTCATTGGCCAGCATACCTTCCACACAATGGATATCAAAAGAGTGGATGGCTTCACCCAGAATAGCGGCTGATTCGATGAAGGCTTCTGCCATAACAGGAGCAAATACATTCAGTTCAAATCGCCCCTGGGAAGCCCCAAAGGAAACAACTGCCTGATTGCCGTGAACACGACAAGCTACCATCGTCAAGGCTTCGCACTGCGTGGGATTTACTTTACCGGGCATAATGGAAGATCCCGGTTCATTAGCAGGGAGTGTGATTTCCCCTAATCCTGCACGGGGTCCGCAGCCGAGGAGACGGATATCATCAGCGAATTTCATGCAGTCCATGGCAAGCGCCTCAAGAGCGCCATGGGCAAAAACAAAATCGTCCCGTCCGGTAAGGGCATAAAACTTATTTTTTTCGGAAACAAAGGGCAATCCCGTTTCTTTCGCAATAGCAGCAGATACTTTTTCACCGAAATCTTTCGGGCTGTTCAGACCTGTTCCTACCGCAGTCCCTCCGATAGCAAGCCCAAGAAGGTATTTTTCAGAATCATGAAGCATATCACGGCTCTTTTCCAGCATCACTTTCCATGCGGAGATTTCCTGCCCGAAAGTAAGAGGGACAGCATCCTGCAAATGGGTACGTCCGATTTTGACAAGATGCATGTACTTTTTACTTTTTTCCTCAAAAATCTCAATAAGATGATTCAATGGTCCGTACAGTTTGTTATGAAGTGTCTCCACAGCAGCGATGTGCATAGCTGTCGGGAACGTATCATTAGATGACTGGGACATATTCACATCGTCATTGGGATGAATACGGGTTTCACTTTTTTTGCTCCCCAATTTTTCATTAGCAATATGTGCAATTACTTCATTCATATTCATATTGCTCTGTGTACCGGATCCGGTCTGATATACAACAAGTGGAAATTCTTCTTTCCACTCTCCCGCAATGATTTCGTCACAAACCTCACAAATAACCTTCTGCTTTTCAACTGATAATTTTCCGGCTTCTTTATTCGCTATGGCGGCGCACTTTTTCAGTATGGCAAAAGCACGAATAATATCTTCAGGTATTTTATTTTTACCGATTTTAAAATTTTCAAAAGACCGCTGTGTCTGAGCTCCCCATTTATGATCAGCCGGTACCTTCACTTCTCCCAGCGTATCATGTTCAATACGGTATTCCATGTCGTTTCCTCCTTCAGAAATGAATTCTATATTATTCAGATCGGAAGAGCACACGTCTGAACTCCAGTCACCTTGCAACATC
>OCLU01000201.1_pt1 | contig 10274 bp, 6 predicted proteins | sample 1538861 | NCBI WGS metagenome assembly OCLU01 (sample SAMN04571730, study PRJEB22368) | human gut metagenome | biome: human gut; material: stool | host: Homo sapiens | place: Luxembourg | collected 2012-12-07
CGAGATGTTGCAAGGTGACTGGAGTTCAGACGTGTGCTCTTCCGATCTTGAACCACATGCTAAAGTTCTGTTAAATACAATGATTGATCTCGACAACCCGGAGTTGCAGAATGCACTCCAAATCATACAGTTTACCCGTCGTTCGCTTTTCCTTACCGGAAAGGCGGGGACGGGTAAATCTACTTTTTTACGTTATATAGCCGCCAATACCAAGAAGAAACATATCATTCTTGCCCCAACAGGCATTGCGGCCATCAACGCCGGAGGAAGCACGCTCCACAGCTTTTTCAAGCTTCCTTTCCACCCGCTGCTGCCCAACGACAGCATGTATTCCGTCCGCAACATCCGCAACACCCTGAAGTATAATTCAGAGAAGATAAAGATTATCCGCGAGGTAGAGCTCATCATCATCGATGAGATCAGTATGGTTCGTGCCGATATCATCGATTTCCTGGACAAGATATTGCGGGTATATTGCCGCAACATGCGAGAGCCTTTCGGGGGCAAGCAGCTGCTTCTGGTGGGCGATATCTTCCAGCTGGAGCCTGTGGTAAAAGAGGACGACCGCCGTCTGCTCAGTCCCTTCTACCGCAGCAGTTTCTTCTTCGATGCCAAGGTGTTCGAATACTTCAAGCTCGTGAGCATCGAACTCAAGAAGGTATACCGTCAGAGCGATCCCGTTTTCATCAGCATCCTCGACCATATCCGCACGTCTCAGGTGCCCATGCAGGATCTACAGCGCCTCAACCAGCGCGTGGGAGCCCAGCTCGATGAGAGCGATTCCAAACTTGCCATCACCCTCTCTACACGCCGCGATACGGTAGATTACATCAACGACAGCCAGCTCCAGTGTCTTCCGGGAGAGCCTTGCCTCTTCCGTGGCCACATACAGGGCGAGTTTCCGGAGAGCAGTCTCCCTACCCCTATCGAGCTTTACCTCAAGACGGGGGCTCAGGTTATCTTCATCAAGAATGATATCGAGCATCAGTGGGTGAATGGCACGCTGGGCACCATCATCGGTTTTGATGAGGATGAGGATGCCAAGATTTATGTGCGCACCGAGGAAGGCAAGGATGTGATGGTGGAGCCTGCGGCATGGAGTAACATGAGATACCATTTCAATGAGGTTGAGAAAAAGATTGAGGAGGAAGAGATTGGCAGATACGAGCAGTACCCCATCCGTCTGGCTTGGGCGATAACGGTTCATAAGAGCCAGGGCCTCACCTTCAACCAGGTGAAGATTGATTTCACGGGTGGTGTCTTTGCGGGCGGACAGACGTATGTTGCCTTGTCCCGCTGCACCAGTCTCGAGGGCATCAGTCTTCAGGAGCCGTTGCGTCAGAGTGATGTTTTCGTGCGCAATGATGTCAAGCAGTTTGCCCGTCATTACAACGACCAGAGCACCATCAATACAGCGCTTACCCAGAGTAAGGCCGACAAGCAGTATCATGATGCCGTCAAGGCCTTTGACAGGGGCGATATGCAGTCGGCTCTCGACAACTTCTTCCTTGCCATCCACAGCCGTTATGACATCGAGCAGCCGCTTGCCAAGCGTTTCATCCGCAAAAAACTGAACAGGGTGAACGAGCTTCAGGCAGAGAACGAGCGGTTGCGTGAAGAAATAAGAAAGAAGGATGAAGAGAAGGAGAAGCAGCAGAAGTTCCTCAAGCGCCTTGCCACGGAGTATGTGATTATGGGGAAGGAGTGCGAAAAAGAGGGCATGAAAGAGGCTGCCATCATGAATTACCGCAAGGCCCTCACCCTTTATCCTGAGCACCCGGAGGCGAAAAAAAGGCTTTTAAAGGTAAAAAAGTAAAAGGGTAAAAAGGTAAAAAAGTAATATAGATAAAACAAAAAAACAGGCAAAATGATTTTGCCTGTTTTTTTTATTATCTATAAGCTGAAAAGCTCTATTAACTTTAAACTTTCAACTATAAACTATCATCTAGTACCATTGTACAGCGTTCGAATAACCGCTGCGCTTGTCGTATTTCAGCGCATCTGTCAGGGTGGCTGCGTTACAACGGAAGGTGAAGTTGTAGCTCGTGTATGGAGCGAGAACCACAGAACAGCTCATGTTGAAACAGTGAAGATCACGAGCCAGACTGGCGGTGGTCATACTGATCTTGTGGTTGTCAAAATCATAACCGGATGAGAAACTGATGTTCCAGCCATCACTGATTCTTACGTTACCACTCATGTTCAGAGTCTGGGTAAACTTATATGCATAACGCATCGTCTTCTCGTTAAACTTTTCTCTTCGCGTATCCTCGCGCATTGTTACACCGTAACCGAAGGTCAGCGACCATGGCATCTTGAACGCCATATAACCGTCGGCATCCGTTTTAGCCTTGCCGCCCTTCTTGGCAGCTGTCTTACCCTTCTCCATGCTGTCGTCTACGTTGCTCTCAATGTCGGTATCCAGACCTTCATCGTCATCATCGTCGCTGCGCTTGCTGTTCTTCTTGTCGTCCTCATCATCGCCCCCGCCAAAGAGTTTCTTCAGCTTCTCCGGGTTCAGTGTGAACGAGAAGTTCTGCGACATACCCTGGAATCGTCCGAACCTGCCCTTGCCCCACTCCGTATGGGTACCTACATAAACATTGTTCTGGTCGTCCAGCTCGTAGGCATAAGTGGCAAACACGGCGTTCATGTTGAAGGTATAGTTCTTCCACCACTTCAGTCTGAGGTTGATGTTCATATCGCTCCAAGGGCGAACCTTGGCTGCAGTATTGTAGCTCATGTTGATGTCGAACGCATCGATGATACTGATTTTCTTGTATCCGGTAGAGTCCTTGTCGCTCTTCACCTTCATCTCGATGTTGTTGCCCAGGGTAAACGAGATGTTACCGCTCTTGCCCTTGCCCGGCGCACCATAAAGGGCATTGGCATACTTCGAGTAGCTCACCAGCGATACGTTTCCGTCGGCATCGGTCTTCTGGTAGGTGTCCCAGTAGCCGTAGCGTGAAGCTCCGAAGTCTGGGGCATAACTGAAGCTCACCGTAGGCGTAAACACGTGGCGCACAGCCTGTATCTTATCTCCGAAGAGCTTGCGGTTTGGTATGTAGGAACCATAGAGTTTGGTAGAGAGACCTACGCTCATGTTCCAGTTATACACGTTGTTGAAACCGTAGATGGTATCACATTTCTCCGTTTGGCTGGCTTCATCCCATGATCTCTCCACCTTGTTGGTATACATACGGTCGGTGAAATTGAACGATGGGTTCACGTTGAGATATTTGAAGAGCGTGAATGTAGCGCTCACCGGTATCTGATGCTGCCATCCGTTGCGCCAGTCCTTGATGAGTGAACTGTGCATCAGCTTATCCTCTTTGGTATTGATGCTGTTAGAGATGTGTCCCGTATAGCTCATGGCTATCTTCTCGTACCATTTCTCATCGCCCACCATCTTCTTTCTGCGGAACGGATAGAAGCGGGAGATGCTGATGTTCAGGTCGGGCAGCGTCATGGCGATGGATGAATCGCGCATATTCTGCGAGAGGTTGGCGGTAGAGCTGAGCGACATTCCGATGCTCGAGAAGTTGGTGCTCCAGCTTACGGAAGAGGTTCGCGTACTCTGCGTCATCGTCTGCGGATTGTAGAGCGAATTGAGGTTGTTGCGTTCGTAGCTCGATGTGGCGAAGTTCACACTTGCCGAAAGCGAACTGTATGGGTTTGCCTTGCTGTCCTGGCGGTGGCTCCATTGCAGTTTGAAGCTCTCCTGTTCGGTAAAGTCAGGCATTCCCTTGTCGCCGTTCTTCGTATCCTGGTAACTGAAGAAGAAGGAACCCGAGTATTTGTATCTCTTTCGGTAGTTGCTGGCTGCCGAGAGTCCCCACGATCCCTTGGTATAAATCTCGCCCAGCAGCTTCAGGTCCCATTTATCGTTCATGGCGAAATAATATCCGCCATCTCTGAGATAGAATCCTCGTGCCGTTTCATCGCCGTAGGTTGGCATGATGAAACCGCTGCTGTAGCTCTTGGTGAACGGGAAGAAGCCGTAAGGGATGGCAAGCGGCATAGGCACATCGCACACCACGAGATAGGCTGGTCCGAATACCACATCCTTGCCCGGCCTTACCTTGGCTCTGGAGAGCGAGATGTAGAAGTCGGGATGCGGATCATCGCAGGTGGTATACCTTCCGTGCTGCAGATAGATGACTCCCGATGAGTCGCGTTTCGACTTCATACCGGTCAGGAATCCGTCTTGCTGTTCTGTATATACATTATTAATAAGGGCCTTCTTGCTCTTGAAGTTGAATTTGATGGTGTCGGTATCATAGGTATCGCTACCCATCTTGAAGACAGGTTTGCCCTTGATGCCTCCCTCCGCCGTACTGTCGGGTGTACCCATCGCCTTCACGTTGCTCTTGTCCATATCCATGGAGATGCGGTCGGAACTGAGGTCCATATTGGTATATTTCACGTTGGAGTTTCCGTAGAGATATGCCACCTTGTTCTTGGCATCGTATACGAGAGAGTCGTCCGCCTGATAGTTAACCGGTGCGTCTACTCCACCCTGTTTCTTTCTGGCGATACTGTCGAGGCGGATACTGTCATCCACCACTTTATTATGTTTCCATATAGCTTTCTGCAGCGAGTCCATCTGCGTGGTGTCGTCAGCCTGTTTCAGCTTGGGCTTTATTTCGTTGCCCAGCGAGTCTACGAACACACTGTCACCCACGCTGTCCACGGTTTCCGTCTTCTCCGTTTTCTTTTTTTTCTTTTTCGAATCGGGCATACCTGGGTTAGCCACCATCATACACGAGATGGCAGCGAGCAGCAGCATAGCTATCGTCGATTGTTTTCTCATTCAATAAATTAGAATTCTATTCAAACATGCGTTCCCATTGCTGGAAGCGTTTTACTCCTTCCTCTCCGAACTTCATGAGACTTTTTTCTGCTTTCTCAATTGTTTTTTCCCGGTCGAGGTGAGTTTTGCTGAAGAATTTATCAGCGTAGCAAATCACCTTCTCCTCCATGGTTTCCGGCAGGAAATCCTGATGTGGCAGGGGCAGGCTCTGTGCTATGATCTGTGCCTCTGTGATGCCTGCACCGGTATGGCGCTCACATACGCGGGCATGTCGCTCATATCCTTCCTTGCGCAGGATTTCTGCTCCCAGTCGTCCATGGCAGATGTAGGGCTGCGAGCCGAAACACTGTATGCCTGGGGCATCGGTCATGAAGATGCCGAGGTCGTGGAGCATAGCTGCTTCTTCGATAAACTGGGCATCGAGTTGCAATTCGGGATGATACGAAACAATCTGTAGCGCTTTTCGCGCTACAGATTGGCTATGTGTGATGAGGATATGCCGAAGCTCATTATCCTCAGGATAATACTTATCAATAATAGCTTGATAATTCATTTCTATTATATTTACTCAGCGTTGCGCTCGATGTAAGCGATAACATCGCCCTTGCGCACCTTGCTGCCCTGCTTGGCATTGATTTCTACGAGCTTGCCGCCCAATGCAGCTGGGATGGTTTCAAACTCGCCCCAAGGAGCCTGGATATAGCAGAAGGCATCACCTTCTTTATATTCCTTGCCGATGTATGGCTCTACAGCTGGCTGGCATTCGCCCTCGCCCTGGAATTCCCAGAAGAGCTGGCCGGCTACTGGTGCCACGATGGCATCTGCCTTGGCGTGCTTGAACTCTGCAAGCTGTGCAGGAGTAAGGGTTGTACCGAGCTTGGCATCCTTTGCCTTCTGAAGGTCGGCCAGGAAGTTTTTCTTTGCCTGTCCGCTCTTGTAGTTGCGATACTGCTCTGGGTGCATAGCGAGCTCGAAGAGTTCCTCGTCGTCCTGACCGTAATCCCAACCGTTCTCGTCCATCTCCTTCTTGAAGTCGTCGAGGGCGTTGGTGAGCAATGTGTGTGCATCAACATCTGTAAACTCGCGGCCCTGCTTCTTGGCGAGCTCTACGAGTTCTGGGTCGATAGTTCCAGGAATCTTACCGCTCTTACCGAGAATCATACCCCACATAGAGTCGTCCATCATTACGAAGCGACCCTTGCCCTGCTCCATGGTGAGGAGGTTCATCAGTGAGATGTTCTTTACATACTGGCTGAATGGGGTTACCAATGGAGGATAACCTACGCGTGGCCATACATACTCTACCTCGTCGAAGAGCTTGATGAGCAGGTCGTCCATAGACAACTCTTCCTCACCCTTCTTCTTGCGGATGTTGTTGATGGTCTGGCGCATACCGCCGAGGTCTGCCATCATACTACCCATCATACCGCCTGGGAGACCGCAACCGAGCAGGAGTGAAGACATGATCTTGTTACCTGGGTTGATGAAATATCCGAGCCACTCGTCGATGAATTCCTGAGTCATGGCACGCGCCTTCATATAAGCGCTCATATTGATTTCAGGCACCTCGAAGCCCTCGTTCTTCAGCATGCTGATAACTGAGATTACGTCTGGGTGAACCTTACCCCATGACAGTGGCTCGATGGCTGTATCGATGATGTCGGCACCGTTGTTGCATACCTCGAGGATAGAAGCCATAGAGAGACCAGGACCTGAGTGGCCATGATACTGGATGATGATCTGTGGATACTTGTCCTTGATCATCTTGGTGAGCTTGCCGAGGAATGCTGGCTGGCCGATACCTGCCATATCCTTCAAGCAGATTTCCTCTGCACCGGCAGCGATGAGCTGGTCGGCGATGTTCATGTAATATTCCAGGGTATGAACAGGAGAGTTGGTGATACAGAGTGCACACTGTGGAGTCATGCCGCCCTCCTTGGCCCACTTGATAGAAGGAATGATGTTGCGCACATCGTTCAGTCCGTCGAAGATACGTGTGATGTTGGTACCCTGCTTAGCCTTTACCTTATACATAAGGGCGCGCACGTCGTCAGGCACCGGATACATACGAAGAGCGTTCAATCCGCGGTCGAGCATGTGAGTCTTGATACCCACCTCGTTGAAAGGTTTGCAGAATGCGCGTACGGCATCGTTAGGGTTTTCACCTGCCAGCAGGTTAACCTGCTCGAAGGCACCGCCGTTAGTCTCTACACGGCTAAAGCATCCCATTTCGATGATAACTGGGGCAATTTTAGCCAACTGATCCTTGCGTGGCTGGAACTTACCAGAGCTCTGCCACATGTCTCGATAAACGAGACTGAACTGAATTTTCTTCTTCATTATTTTTGTTCTTTTTCTTTATATTCGATGTATGAATTAAATTCCAAGGTGCAAAATTAGACAAAAAAATCGAGAAATCGTCCTATTCGCCTCTTTTTTTATATTTATTATGTTATTTACTTCAATATTTCCTTCTTCATCTTGCTGTTCAGCTTCTCGGCTGCGGCATGGGCCTTGGCGTTGGCTTTCATCGCATCGAGCGAGCGGTGGAAACCCTGGATGCGGCCCTCACGGTCTGAGAGAGCCAGACTGTCGCCCTTCATATATACAAAGGTGAAGGTATCGCGCTTCGTCTTCTCATTGAGCACCACGCCATCCAGCTCGCGGTGGCCCTGCACCAGAATCAGTTTGCCGTTGTAGGCATGCCATTCCGTATACTGAGGCACGGCAGGATATTCTACCGGACTGTCGTCGTCCACATCCTTGTTAATCATCACCCTGCCCACGGCCATCGCCTCGCTCATGCGTTTCAGGGTGAAGCCATACTGGCGCGGCACCATATAGGAATCTACGATGCTGTCGGGCATGTTGGCAAGGATTCTCGCCTGCTGGCGCTTGCTCAGATGCGATACATCGCGCAGCTTCGGCATCACCGGATAGGTCCAGGTGGCCTTCAGCTGGTCCAGGTCTATCACCATGTCGGCGCGGTTCTTCTCATCCTTCTCCTCGCATGGCATCACGCAAACCCAGTCGCCCACCTCTATATCTCCGAACACCTGATGGTTGCGTGTGGCATCCAGGATGTTGTATCTTACGGGGTCTCCTCCGCCGTTGGGCAGCAGCACCAGGGCGGTATCCGAGCAGCCCAGGCAGGCTAGTCCGTAGATAGCCCTGTCGCCCTTAGCCGGTTTAGAGAGGCTGATGGCGAGTTTCGAATTGTCCATACGTGGTGGTTTCTTTCCCCTGTGGCATGCTGCGAGGGTTGTGGCGGCCAGCGCCAGTGTGAGTATTGTCTTGACTTTCATCTTTCTAATCATTATTCAAATGCAAAACTACAACTATTTTTTGGAAGAGCCAAATATTGAATCGTAAAATAATTAAAAAAATAGGTGATATATTTTGTAGTGTCTCAATTTTGCATTACCTTTGCACCCGTTTTTTGGGACCAACACCCCATCATTCTGCCACACACGCCGGATGATGAACAGGAATAGAACCAACTCAAGAATTATATGCAACAAGAAAATATGACAGACAAGACTAATACACACGCTCTCCCGGTATGGACCGAGGTAGAGTATACCGCATTATGCAAAAACCCGTACCTGTTAACCCCATTCTTCATCCCCAAGGAGGCGAAGTGCTTCACGTGCCGCGAAGATGGCACGAGGGAGGAAGAAAGAATGGTTTTCCTCGTTTTCAAGTCTACTGCAGCCCCTGCTGATGCCGAATGGGAAGATGATCCTATTCCGGGCGAGGTGTGGGTGCGCGCGCTGGGCGATGATGATGAGGAGATTGAGCCTGCCAAGGTGGTTTACCTGGGTCAGGACATCGAGGATTTCATCCGTGTAGCCGCTGAGGACGACCAGACCATCACCTTCGATTTCTGGTGGCGCCACGGCGAGGTGAAGGTGGAGAAGGCTGAGAAGACGGATGACGGATTCGTATGCCGCAAGGATGATTTCGGCGATGACGGACTGGCTGTTACCCTGATACCTGAGGACGGCGGCAATCCGGTTGTCCTCCGCCTTCAGATTCCTTACATCGGTTTCTCGCTCTACGATGCCGAGGGCAACAAGGTGCATGGCGAGCTGAGCATTCCGCAGGATAAGGTGGATGACTACACCTACGAATTTGTGGGCGATGACAACAACGACCGTTTCACCCTTCAGCTCGACAGCAACAGGCTGGTTTACATGTGTGTATTGCGCCATGAGGACCATCAGCTGGTGGTTCGCAACCAGCGCGACCGTCTTTCGGTAGTTGATCAGATTCCTACCGAGGGCAAGCTTTCTGAGTTGCTGATGAACACGAATTCTGCGCTCATCAAGAACAGGAATCACCGTTGGCGCATTCAGATTGAGGACACCACGCTGTCTCACGAGGTTGAGTTGAATGTAGATGCGGCATCTCTGGTAGCTTTTGCTGAGGAGCAGATGCAGAAGGGCATGGAGATTGACGAGCTGGGGCAGCATCTGATGGCACTGGAGCAGAAGTATCATTTCCAGTGGTTCTGGCTGAATGAGGACGACTGGAGTCATGACAATCCGGTGTTCGACATGTTCATGAAGCAGCTTTGTGCCTTTTCGTATGTCAGTCAGAATCCTGTTCAGGCAGATGCGTTGATGGCAAGGAACTACAAGCGTAAGATTCGCCGTTACAGCAGTATGCTGAAGGCTCACAAGCGTGGCGAGTTGAATCTTTTTGAGGAGAGTGATGAGGTGCGAGCTGAGTATCTCCGCATCTTCCAGGGTTTCCACCAGCCTTTCGTAGAGGCTTTTGAGAAGGAGGAAGAGGAATAATCTTTTAAGTTTTATCCCTCACATCCCTCACTTTTTCTCTTTTCAAAATGTTAATCACCTGATAATAAGAGAATTATCTATTTAGGAAAGCGTGATGGATGGATAAAATGTTTACAATATCCATCACGCTATCTATCACTAATAGCCTTCATCTATCACGTTTTTCAGCTTATCTTCTTGCAAAAAGCAAGAAGATCTTTGCAGAATATGGTTATGGGACCTGGCGAAAACGGATCACACGTTGTGCTGCGCTGACTCACGGATATTACTGCGTCGGGTTACAGATATTACTGCGTCGGGATACAGATATTACTGCGTCGGGATACAGATATTACTGCGTCGGGGTACGGATATTACTGCGTCGGGGTACAGATATTACTGCGTCGGCTAGCGCAGACGTATCCGTAGGCTTATTGAGACGGCTGAATCAGCAAACTGAGACGGCTGAATTCGCTGACAGAACTACTTGAATCAGCTAACAGAACTACTTGAATTAGCTAACAGAACTACTTGAGTTAGCTAACTGAACTACTTGAATAGCCCGACCGGGATAAAAACAAAGCGGGCGGACCTCTTTTCACGAAGAAGACCGCCCTGTTTCCTAATTAAACTTTGTTTTGCATTAAAGAAATGCAATGCTTGAGCAAAAATATTTTTAT
>OCLU01000231.1_pt1 | contig 9775 bp, 9 predicted proteins | sample 1538861 | NCBI WGS metagenome assembly OCLU01 (sample SAMN04571730, study PRJEB22368) | human gut metagenome | biome: human gut; material: stool | host: Homo sapiens | place: Luxembourg | collected 2012-12-07
ACATGCTTTTTTGTTCAGCGCTTTTTCTTTATTGCAGTCAGCGCTTCATCTGCTGCAGGATCTGCGCGATCTCTGCACTGGAATAGCCATCCCTGCGCAGCGCACTGCTGATACTGGTATCGTTTTTGCCCTGACTGCGCATCAGCATCGCCATGTAGGGCACCGTCACGTTCCGAGAGGTGTCGCTGCCCAGACGGGTGGCGCTGCTTGTGCTGCGGTTGGCCGTACCGGAAGAGCTGCCGTTGCCCGCGTGGCCGGAAGCCGCCGTGCCGGATGCCGCACTGCCCGCCCGGCTGGCCTTCTGGGCCGCATTGTTCTTTTTCAGGTTCCACTCGCCCATTGCAATGTTCAGCTTCTGGCTGGTGACGTCGTTGTTGAACTTCTGCTGATTGAGCTTGTCCTGATATTCCCGCTCGCTGGCCTCATTTTCATAGAGCTGCTGCTTCAGGCTGTCCTGATACTGCCGCTCCTGCAGCTGCTGGTTCCACTGGGTGTCGGCACGGTCTGCCTCGTACTGGCGGTTGCCGGAATAGATGTTGTAGCCGGTGTTCAGCAGTCCACTGACCATAGAACCCAGACCCGTGGTGCCGCTGAGGGCGATCTGCACCGCATCGCCCAGTACGCCCAGTACAGTCACCACATTGTTGAACGCCTGCTGGCGCCGTGCTGCCTGCTGCTGTTCCTGTGCGCTGTAGTAGTCGTGCAGCGTGCCCAGCTGGTTCAGGTAGTCCTGATACTGTCCGTAGTCCTGCGCATATGCATTGTTGTAGGCTTCGCCCTTCTGCCGCAGCTGGGTGTAGTAATCCGACAGCCGGTCGTTGTACAGCTGCTGCGCATCCTGCTCACTGCTGTTCAGCTGGTCCAGCTGGCTCACCAGCTCGTTGCCGCCGCTGGTATAGGTGTCCAGCGCCAGACTGTACAGCGTAGGGATGGCACTGCTCAACGCGCCGATCTGCTGCTGGTATGCCTGCTGCGCCACACTTGCGGCATAGCTGGAGCCGTAGCCTCCGGTCAGTGCTGCCGCCTGTGCCGCAGCATCTGCACTGGCGTTGTGGGCGTTCTGCAGATAGTTCTGCTCGTACTGACGGTAGAGCGGGTCTTTGGTGTAGCTGTACTGGAAGCTCCCGCGCTGCAGCAGCTGGCCCAGAAGCTGGTCGATCTTATCCTGATAGCGGCTCTCGTAGTCACCAGGGCGGTTCGTCTGCCATTCCTTCAGGGCATTCTCTGCACTCGTCACCGTCTGACTGGGCTTATAGCTGGCATTTGCCAGTGCATTTTCCACCTCCGCGCGGCTGCCCAGTCCCGCAGCCGAATAACCGCTCTGCGCCGCCGACAGAGCATTTTCCTCCGTCTGTGCCTGCACCGCAGCAAGCGCTTCGTCCTGTTTCTTTTTGTTTGCCATAAAAACTCCTTTTCTTACAGATCCTGCAGTCTGGTACGCAGTTCCTCTGACATGTTTTCGGTATCCAGATTGCTCAGCACATATTGCAGCTGTTCCTGCAGCTGGTACAGGTAGCTGCGCAGTGCGCGGGCGTCCTCCGGGTCCATGTTCTCACTGAGCTTGGGCAGACCGATCTTATTGATGCCCATTACGCTTGCCATTTTTCACACCTCCCCGCCTGTAATGCCGCCTTTGGCAGCGGCCACTGTTTTTGCAATGCTGCGCAGGGTGATCTGTCCCCTGCCCTTCAGGCGCAGCCGCAACGTACCGTGCCGCCGGGGAACGAACGGCATATCGTAGCTCCGGCGCACATTCTGCGCCGCCAGCTCTGCCACCGTTTCCCAGGGGCCTCCGTCATAGCTTGCCGCCACCGTCACCGTGCTGCCGCATTCGGCATCCAGCCGCAGCGTCAGCCGGGAAAGATACCGGTCCTCTGCACCGTCCAGACCAATGTCTCCCGTGACCAGTTCAAAGTTCAGCTTTTCCTCCACGCCGTCCGTACTCTGCCAGTCGGTCTCGCGGCTGGGGTCTGCGGCCCACAGGGCCTGACCATCCCACAGGTAAAGCTGTCCGCCGGTGCTGGTCATTTCGTAGGAGCAGACATCCTCCTCGCTCCAGAGCGCACGTTCCGTATCATAGACTAGCAGCCTTGCCACACCTTCCCCCGCTGCCGCGCGGGCAATGTGCAGGTAATACCGGCCATCCAGCGCACCGCCCACTGCGCTCTGTACATTGGAAAGGCGTCCCGAATCCAGCACACCGGACACCTTGGTGGGGATGCTGCCGTCCCATGCCATCACGCCGTCCGGCGAAAGATAATACAGCGTCTCATTCAGCACGCACAGGCTGCGGGCCGCGTTTTTAGCCACGCCCCTGCAGCGCAGGGATGTGAGCTGAAAGTCCGAGGGCTTGGAGCCGTAGAGCTTGTGCAGGGTGTTCTCCTTAAAAAACAGCGCATAACCCATGCAGGTGGCCGCTCCGGTAAATGCCCCGTCGCTGCCCACCGTGACGGCATAGCTGTCCGCTGCGATGCCCCGGTAGGAGAACCAGTTGGTGGGGTCGCCCAGCTTACAGGCATAGATCACGTTTTCCTTGCTGCTGCAGCCCCACACCCGGTTGTCGCACTCGGTGATGTAGTCAAGATCCGGTACGCGGCGTTCCATCCGCACCGGCGTGCTCACCGCAAAGCTGCGGGTCTCTTTGCCGTCCAGACTGGTCCACCGGGCACTGTCCGCGCCCTGCACCAGCGTGCCGTAAAAGCATTCTCCCTTCGGTGTCACCTTCACCCGCAGGCCGTTTTCCAGCAGATCATACACCACCAGATCGCCGTTCAGTTCTTCCCACATCCCGGCCTGCTGCGCCGCCGTGCCCGACACCGTCACGGTGTCCCACTGGGCAAACAGCTTCTGTGCGCCTGCTGCCGTAATGCGGCAATAGTCCAGCGGCACTGCCGTCCAGTTGCCGGAGGATGCGCTGTACACCTCCAGCGTGCTGGTGCTGCTCCACGGGTGCTCCTCATCCTCCACCTTTAAAAACAGCTGCCCGTCTGCGGGCTTTTCCGGTTCCTCCCTGCCATAGCTGTCTGGCTGATAGGTCTTGCCCGCAGCATCACAGGGCGTAAACTGCACGCTCTGGTCCTTTGCCTTCCATGCTGCGCCCAGCGCAGAAACGCTGCCGTCTGCCGTATCAAAGGCCAGCTTGTCCGGAAAGATCAGGATCTTCGTGCCGATGCCTACCAGCGCCTTGCGGCTGTCGGAAACCGCATCCGTACAGCTCACCGTGTCGGCCCCGGCATCGTCCGGGGTATAAATGATATCCTTCCCGCAGATGGTCAGCAGACCGTTCAGGTGGTACATGCCGTTCAGGCCGGTCAGTGCGTGCAGCTTCCGGCGGGGCTTGCGGGTGCTCAGGGCGGGAAAATCCCTTGCCGAGAAATTCACACCCGCGCTGTACTCTGCTTCCGAGCAGGCGTAGGTCTCGTTCAGCCCGCCGAACACCCGCACAAGGCTGCGGCTGTTTGCAAGCTTTGTCCGGTTTGCAAGGACCATATCCACCACCTCCTTACCAGCGCCACTGAACGGCGGTCAGCGGCGGATAGGTACGCCGCAGCCACGCCGCAAGGTCGGCCAGAATGCTGTTGTACTGCGCCTGTTCCCCGGCATAGCGGTCGGTCTCCCCAAGGGCCGCATCGGTCATGGCACACAGATAGTGGGGATACATTGCGTCAAAGGGTGCCGGAGCCAGCAGGACATCTTCATCCTGCAGGCTGTCATCCCATGCAAGGTCTGCGCCCACATCGTTGTAGGCGTCCGTGATGCTGTGTTTGAAAAAGCGTTCCCGCAGCATGGCATCTGCCTCCCGCAGCCACGCCTGCCGGGTGGCCAGTGCAATGCGGCTGCCCGGGCGCAGCTCTTCGGCGCGCTCCAGTGCCTGTCCTACAGTCATAGATCTCACTCCTTTTCTGAAAAAGCCCGGCCGGGCAGCTGCTCCCAGCCAGGCTTCCTTTCTTCAGATTACTGTGCGGCGTTTTCCGCTGCCGCGATGCGGGCGGCGGTCAGCTCGTCCTGCATCTGGCTGTGCTCCAGCACCTCGGCCACCTCGGGCGGCACTTCCACCTCCACGCCCCGGCGGATCTTATAGTTCACGCCGTTGACGCTGACGAACAGGTCGCCCTTGTAGCGGCTGTTGTCCTTGAACAGCCGGATGCGCACATTTTTCTTTTCAGCCATGGTTCACACCTCCTCAGTTGGCAGCAGCCGAAGCGGAATAGCTGGATGCGCTCTCGATGCGCACCATGTACTGCTCCACCAGACGCTCTGCCGCGCGCATGCCCTTCCAGCCCACGGAAGCGCGCTGGTTCAGCGGGTCGTCGCCGTAGCCCAGCTGCTTGACGATGTGCTCCAGACCGCCGCCCTCCAGCTCGGTGACACCGTAGGCATGGGCACCCAGCACCAGCGTACCGAACACAGCCAGACCGGTGGGGCAGGTGTCGTCCTTCCAGATCTTGGCCTCGCTGGTCTCGATAAAGCGGATATTGCCCAGCTTGCCGATCTCGCCGCGGAACATGGTGTCCGGGTCGGCGTACTTGTGCACCTCAATGAACTCCTTGCTGGTCTTGAGGTCGTAGGCGGCATAGGGGTGGATGATGGCGATGTAGCTGTCGCCGATGGGGTCCGCATTCATGGCACCCAGCTGTGCCGCCGCCTGGAAGAACAGCTTCGGAGTCAGGGTGCAGGTCTTGTCCAGCGCCTTGCGGCTGGTCACAGCAGTCTCGGCACCGTCTGCACCCAGCTTGGGCGCATAGATGACGTTGGTGCCGCCTGCCAGCACATCGCGGGTGATGCTGTCCATGGTGCGGCCCGCCTGACTTGCCAGCACACGGGTGGCCTGCACCACATTGTTGTCGATGGCAGTCATCTGCAGTACATCGGTCAGCGGGGTCCAGCCGCCATACTGGTGCAGGTCGCTGGTGATGGTGGTCACGTTCAGGGTCTGGCCATTGGGGGTCACGCCCTCGGTCAGCGGAGTGGACGCCTTGGGCAGGCTGTCATACTTGCGGAACTCGATGGTCTTGCCGCCGTTCTGGGGCACCGGGTAGTAGTCCGCAAACTGGTCGTGCACCAGACGCGGCTCTGCCTGATCGATGAGACGCTTCTCATAGAAGGTCTTCATTTCCTGCGACATGGTCGCGGTGGTGTTCAGGTTCTCGGCAAACAGCTGGATGTTGAAAGTGTGGTTCATAGTCTGGTTCCTTTCTCTTGTCAAAACGTTACAGTTCGATCTGTGCTCCGTGGAGCACACGGCGTTCCAGTGCTTCGCGCTGGGCGCGGGTCATGCTGGCAACGTCCGGGCGGACGGTGGCCGCACCGCCGGGACGGATGCCGTTTTCGGTGGGCCGTGCGGCACGCTGCTGGATCCGCTCCACCACGCCCTGTTCCACCGCCTGTGCAGCGGTGCGCAGGTTTTCATCGTAATGGGTCAGGCGGTAGGCGTCCTGCACCCGCATCCCGGGCAGCTGCATCAGACGGCGCATTTCCGGGCTGCGCAGTTCCTTCTGCAAATTGAAGTCCGGCTGGCTGCGGCGCATGGCCGCTTCTTCTGCCGCCCAACGGGCGTGCAGGCCCTGCACTGCCGTCCGGGTGCTGCAGGCAAGGCCGGACAGCGGCGGCAGCTCCGGGCGCTGAACGGGCGGCTCAGGTCGGGCTTCCGGTTCCGGCCGGGGCGCAGCGGGCACAGCAGGGGCGGCTTCACCGGGCTTCATGGTGCCGGAAGCGACTGCCTGCCGGGTCTGTGCTTCGCTCAGGGCCGGGGGAGCAGGAGCGGCATCGCCGCCTTCATTTGCAAACAGCTGCAGATCCATCATGCTCTTCTCGCCCCGGCGGCTCACATCCGCAAAGCGGACATTCTCCGGATAGCGTTCAGCCAGCAGTGCAAAGCAGGCCTTGGCCAGTTCAAAGGCACCCTGCACCCATTCTGCGCAGGGCGCGTCTGCCTGCACCGCCAGACGCGGGCCGTCCGGCTCATCAAAGGCATCGCTGCGGGCACTCTCTTCGCCTGCCAGCAGACACACAAGCCCCTGCATCACGGTGCTGGCACCGGCGCACACGATGTCCTGCCCGGCAGGCGCATAGCCTGCGTGACCGGCAGCTTCCAACCGGCAGCTGGTCCCGGCCGGGGTATCCATTTCGCTGTAAACAACCTTCATCATAAAAATTCACCTCCTTTTCAATGTAGATCCATGGCTCTTGCAGCAGCGGCCACCGGCAGTGCGCTGCCAAGGCCCGCCAGCTTTGTGGCTGCAGCCTGCCCGTTTTTCTGCGTGAACGCGCTGCTCACGCTGCGGGTCAGGCCATCGGCATCGCTTTGGCCGCTGCCCTGCATCTCGATCACTGCCGCCATCCGCACCATCTGGTCCTGCAGCTGTGCCAGCTGCTGGGCAAGGGTGCCGTTCTGCCGCACCCGCTGGCGCACCTTCTCGATGCCTTCAAAATCCATCATGTCCAGTGCCGCAAGGGCGGCATCGGAATTCTCCGGCTTGAAAAAGCCCAGCTGATAGCATTCTTTTGCGGTCTCGTTCTGGGAAAGGCGGCTGAAGGTGCTCTTCTTGGCGGCACTGACCACGATATCAAAGACCGGTTCCCGGCTGCCCAGCTCCACGCCGCCCACGCTGCCGCCGGGCACAGCCCGCAGTGCCTGCGCCGAGAAGGGCACGAACCGGTTCTCGCCGCTCTCGCCCACGATGCGGAACACCCGCTGCTCGTCGTAGAACTGGCGCATCAGCTCGATGATCAGGTAGCACTGCTTGGCAAAAGCGCGGTAGGCGCTCTTGAGCATATCGCGGGAAAGCTTTGAGCCTGCCTCCTGCAAGGCCGCAATGGCGCTGGCTGCGGTCACGCCGCCGGCAGTGCCGCCCTGCGTCATATCCCGGTTGCCGCTGATCTCCTTCAGCTCCTCAATGCGGCTCTGGCGGTAGCTCAGGCTGTTGCCCTGCAGGCCGGCCGTCTGCAGGGGACGGAAGCTGTCGTCGTTCAGACGGCCCACCACATGCACGATGTCACGGCTGAAATCGGCCAGCTCTTCCTCGTTGACCCCTGCCGTGTCGCTGAGCACGTACCGCTGCTTTGCGCTCAGCAGCACGTTCTCGTCCATGGCATGGTTCATCTTGTCAATGGCCGTCTGGCAGTCCTTCATCACATCGATGTATCCAAAGCCCGCCGGGCTGTCCTCCTCCACGAACAGCGGGTCAAATACAAAGGGGTACTGCCCGTGGTCGTACAGGCCCCTTTCTGCCAGCGCCGGGTCGTTCTGGCTGGCGTACAGCACCACGCCGTTGCAGAACTTGCAGTAGTGCAGCACCATGCGTCCACTGACATCCGGCCGCTTATAGTACCAGTCCACCACCACGCTCTTGGTGCTGGTGTCCTGTCCTTCATCGTGGATGTACCGGGGCACATCCAGCACACTGGCGGTGCGGCCCCGCAGCTGCGGATACCGGGCACTCAGCTGGGCCGTATCCTCAAGGCTCAGGCTGAAAAAGTCCGGCGACGCCTGAATATCTGCTGCGCCCGGCTCCCAGTAGAGCATCAGCAGGTTCACGCTGCGCACCGCAATGTCGCCGATGCCGCCGCGCATTGCCGGGTCCCAGAAGATGCCGGTCACGCCGGTGCCTGTCTTAAGCTTGCGCCACCAGCAGTCGCTGTACACCTGCTCGTAGTCGGCCTGTTCCAGCACCACCGGCAATACGCTGGAAAGGGCCCGTGCGGTGTCCTCGTCATCTGCCGACCGGGGCAGCACGTTGGGCTCCGGGTAGTTGTCCATGGCGTCCGCATGCTTGTTGGCAATGCTGTTGAACAGCCATCCGCTGGAGGGCTGGGCCTTGCCGGGCATCATGGGGTTCTGGTAATTCTTCCAGTGGCCCATGCGGAACCACAGCTCGTTGTCCACAATGCGCTTGTCCAGCGCGGCCTTGCCCGCCTTGTAGCGCTGCAGCGTCTGCATGGCCTCGGCCACCTGTGCTTCGCCCACCGGCAGGCTCTCGTTCTCATAATCGTCCATCGCGTTTCTCCTTTAAATTCTGTAAAATCTTGCCTGTTTGTGCAGCTCCAGCGGGTCGTCCTGCAGGGGCGGCGCAGCACAGCGGCAGGGCGGACTGATGGGGTTTTCCATCAGCACATAGCGGCACTCGTCATAGATGTGATCCTCCTGCCGGGTGTCGATGTCCTCCACATTGCTCTCATCGTACACAAGGTTCGGGATGGTGCGGATGAAGTGTTTGCAGGTGTTGAAGACCTGCAGCATCGGCCTGCCGTCCGTGTCAAAGTTCAGCCGGTAGTGGAACTGCATCTTTCCGGCCAGACGGGTGTGGTCGCCGGGGGCCCAGTGCAAAAAGCCGGGGGCCCGCTCCATCATGGCAGCAATGCTCTCGCCGCGGCTCTCATCAAAGATGGCCGGGTCGGCAATGCCGTGGATCACCCTGCCCCGCAGCAGAGGGTCGTTCTGCTCTGCCTCCCGGATGCGCCGGGCCTGTTCCACCGGGTCGATACGCAGGCCCTCGTTGGGGCGGCCCGTGCAGCCGTACAGCTCCCGGATACGGTAGAGCCGCCCGTCCTCATCCGCAGCGTACCACCCCACCGAGAAGGGCTTCGAGAAGCCAAAATCGAACCCCCGGTAGATGGTCCAGTGCTTCGGGATGGTGAAGGGTGCGATCACATGCGTCCAGCGCTGATCCTGATAATGGGCCGGGTCGTTGCGCCACTCGGTGAACACCTGACCGCTGAAGCTGTCCCAGCTGCCATAGAGCAGGGCCTGCTTTTCCGCCTCCGGCATACTGGCAAGGCTTGCAAGGTAGCCGGGATCGTTAGCCAGCAGGGCGGGATTATCAAAGATGCTGGACGGGATGAACACCCGCGAGCGCTGCAGCTTCTGCTCGGTGCCGTCCGGCAGCCTGACTGTGTGTTCCTCCACAATGGGCGTACCGGGCGGTGCCGGCGTGATGAACCGCGCCTTCACCCACCCGTGGCCGATGCCGCCGGGATTGGTGGTGGCCCGCATGTACACCCGGGTGCCCGGGCCGGTGGGACGGTTGCGGCTCATCATGTAGCTGTACTCTTCCCATTCAAAGTGGGTCAGCTCGTCAAAGCCGATAAAATCAAAGGCTTTGCCCTGATAATTGGTGCGGTCCTTGGTGTACTGCATGGAGCCAAAATAGATTTTTGCCCCGCTGGGGAAGTTCCACACATGGGTGGTGGCATTGTACTGCGCCTGCGGAAAAGCCCTGCGGTAGTACATCTGGCTTTTGTCCACCAGATCGGAAAGCTGCGGGTAGGTCTTGCGCAGAATCAGCGCCCGGTAGTGTGGGATATGCACCTGCCGCAGCGCTTCAATGATGAGTGCATCGCTTTTTCCGCCGCCTGCCGCACCGCCGTACAGTGCTTCCGGCTCCGGGCGGCGCATGAACTCGGCCTGTCTGGGCTGAGGCCGCCAGACCACCGGCGCTCTTGCTTCCTGTGTGCTCATGTTTCTTCCTCCACGGGCGGCAGGATCACCACGCCGCATCCTGTGCCCTCTGTCTGCGTGCCCTGATCGTTCAGGGTCTTGGCCACAGCGGCCAGATCCTTGAGCACCGCCGTGGCCTCCTTGAGGCCCTTGATGGTGCTGCCGTCTGCCGCGCCCGTTTTCTTTGCTGCCTTTTGGCGGGCATTCAGCTCCCGGACCTCCTGCGCCAGCAGGGTGCTCAGGGTGTCGGTGGCCCGGCTCAGGCTTTCCAGCCCTTTGGCCTGTTTTATCTGCCCCATGGTGTAGGTATCAGCTCCTTTCTGCCAGATCGGAAGAGCA
>OCLU01000241.1_pt1 | contig 9580 bp, 7 predicted proteins | sample 1538861 | NCBI WGS metagenome assembly OCLU01 (sample SAMN04571730, study PRJEB22368) | human gut metagenome | biome: human gut; material: stool | host: Homo sapiens | place: Luxembourg | collected 2012-12-07
CGAGATGTTGCAAGGTGACTGGAGTTCAGACGTGTGCTCTTCCGATCTGGTCGTTTCGGGGGAGGCATTACATTACCAACGTAAAATTCAAGAACATATGAAAGTATTAAAATTCGGCGGAACATCGGTTGGTTCCGTAAAAAGCATCCTCAGCTTGAAACGTATCGTTGAAAACGAGGCTAAGAAACAGAGTGTAGTGGTTGTCGTGAGCGCGCTTGGCGGTATCACGGACAAACTCTTGCAAACCTCTCAACTTGCCCTCCAGGGTGATGAACAGTGGAAAGTAGAATTCGAAGCCATGGTTGATCGCCACCACAAGATGATAGATACCATCATCACCGACACAACAGACAGAGAAAACTTATTCAAATCGGTTGATGCCCTCTTTGAGCAGTTGAAGAGCATCTATTTTGGTGTGTACCTCATCCACGACCTCAGCGAGAAAACGCAGGATGCCATCGTGAGTTATGGTGAAAGACTCAGTTCCAAGATTGTTGCCACATTGATTCGTGGAGCCAAATGGTTCGACTCCCGCAACTTCATCAAGACTGAGCGCAAGAACGGCAAAGGCAAGCATGTACTCGACAGCGAGCTGACCAACAAACTGGTTAAAGAAGCCTTTGCAGAAATTCCACGCATATCTCTCGTTCCGGGTTTTATCAGTCGTGACAAGAACACAGACCGCACCACCAACCTTGGCCGTGGCGGTAGCGACTACACAGCAGCCATCATAGCAGCTGCCCTCGATGCAGAAGTGCTCGAAATCTGGACTGATGTAGACGGTTTCATGACCGCCGACCCACGTGTCATCAAATCAGCTTATACTATCAACGAACTGAGTTACGTTGAGGCGATGGAGCTTTGCAACTTTGGTGCAAAGGTCATCTACCCTCCAACCATCTACCCGGTTTGTGTCAAGAATATTCCTATCAAGGTTAAGAACACCTTCAACCCAGATGCTCCGGGCACCATCATCAAGAACAAGATAGATGGCGACCAGAAGCCTATCAAGGGTATCTCTTCCATCAACGGTACAGCGCTCATCACCGTAACCGGTCTTTCCATGGTCGGTGTGATTGGTGTAAACCGCCGTATCTTCACCGCTCTTGCCAACGAGGGCATCTCTGTGTTCATGGTGTCACAGGCATCATCTGAGAACTCTACCTCTATCGGTGTGCGCGAGCAGGATGTAGAAGAGGCTGTAAAGGTATTGAACAATGAGTTCCACAACGAGATTGCCGATGGTGCCATGTTCCCAATGCACGCAGAGAAGGGCTTGGCTACTATCGCCATCGTGGGTGAAAACATGAAGCATGCTGCCGGTATCGCCGGTAAGCTCTTCGGAACCCTCGGCCGTAGCGGTGTTTCCGTCATTGCCTGTGCACAGGGTGCTTCAGAGACCAACATCTCGTTCGTAGTGAAGAGCGATTATCTGAGAAAGTCACTCAACGTGCTCCACGACAGTTTCTTCCTTTCAGAATACAAGGTGCTGAACCTCTTCATCTGCGGTGTGGGTACCGTGGGCGGAAAGCTCATCGAGCAGATCAAGAACCAGTATGCCGACCTCATGGAGCGCAGCAAACTGAAGCTCAACGTGGTGGGTATCGCTTCTTCCAAGAACGCCATCTTCAACCGCGATGGTATTGATCTCGAGAACTACAGCGAGGAACTGAAGAAATCAGACCCAAGCACTCCAGAGGTTCTGCGCGATACTATCCTGGCGATGAACATCTTCAACAGCGTGTTTGTAGACTGTACAGCCAGCAAGGATGTAGCCGCCCTCTACCAGAGTCTGCTGGAGCACAACGTAAGCATTATCGCAGCCAACAAGATAGCTGCATCAAGCGAATATGAGAACTACGAGAAACTGAAGAAGACTGCCATCCAGCGTGGTGTAGTATTCCGTTTCGAGACCAACGTAGGTGCCGGTCTTCCTATCATCGGAACCATCAACGACCTCCGCAACTCCGGAGATAAAATCCTTAAGATTGAGGCAGTTCTCTCAGGTACGCTCAACTTTATCTTCAACGCCATCTCCAGCGTCGTTCCATTCTCTGAGACCGTAAGACTGGCTAAGGAGAAGGGCTACAGCGAGCCTGATCCACGTATCGACCTGAGCGGTATGGACGTGATTCGCAAACTGGTGATTCTCTCCCGCGAGGCAGGTTACCGCGTAGAGCAGGAAGATGTAGAGAAGAACCTCTTCGTGCCAGACAAATACTTCAAGGGTTCGCTCGACAACTTCTGGAAGAAACTTCCTGAGCTCGATGCCGATTTCGAGGCTAAGCGCAAGGCGCTCGATGTAGAGCACAAACGCTGGCGCTTCGTTGCTACCCTGGATGGCGGCAAGACAAGCGTAGGTTTGCAGGCTGTCGGTCCTGAGCATCCGTTCTACAATCTGGAAGGTTCCAACAACATCGTGCTGCTCACCACCGAGCGTTATAAGGAATACCCTATGATGATTCAGGGCTATGGTGCCGGAGCCAGCGTAACTGCTGCCGGTGTATTCGCCAACATCATGAGTATCGCTAACATTTAACACTTAACATTAAAAGAAGAGATGAAACATATTATCATTCTTGGCGACGGAATGGCTGACCACCCGGTAGAAAGACTGGGTGGAAAGACACTCCTGCAATACGCCAACAAACCCTATATGGATATGCTTGCCAAGAAGGGCAAGACAGGAAGACTCGTTACCGTGCCAGATGGATTCCATCCGGGTTCTGAGGTAGCCAACAGCTCTATCATGGGCTACGACCAGAACGAGGTTTACGAAGGACGCGGACCGCTCGAGGCTGCCAGCATCGGCTATGAACTGGAGCCTACCGACCTTGCCCTGCGCTGCAACATCATCAATGTGCAGGACGGCAAGATTATCACCCACAACGGTGGTAACCTGGAAACGGAAGATGCGGATGTGCTCATCAAGTATCTCAACGATACCCTCGGCAAAAAATATCCTGATGTCAAGTTTGTTACCGGCATCCAGTATCGACATCTTCTGGTGGTGAAGCACGGAAACAAGCATATCGACTGTGCCCCACCTCATGATCATCCCAACGAGGAATGGCATAAGCTGATGGTGAAACCTATCTTGCCGGAGATTGGAGGCGATGAGGGTCACATCAGCCGTCGTGATACAGCCGACCTTCTGAACCAGCTGATTCTCGAGAGTCAGGAACTCCTGGAGAATCATCCTTTCAATGTGGCGCGCAAGGAGCGTGGCGAACGAATGGCCAATCTTATCTGGCCTTGGGGCGGCGGTTACCGTCCGCACATGCTCACCCTCTCCCAGATGTATCCACAGATCAAGAAGGGTTCCGTGATTTCTGCCGTAGACCTGATTCGAGGCATCGGCCATTACGCCGGTCTGCGCAACATCATCGTTGAGGGCGCTACCGGTCTTGCCAATACCAACTACGAGGGCAAGGCTGCTGCAGCTATCCAGGCATTGAAGGATGGCGACGACTTCGTTTATGTTCACGTAGAGGCGAGCGACGAGGCGGGTCATGATGGCGATCTGGAACTGAAGCTGAAGACCATCGAGAACCTCGACCAGCGACTCATCAAGCCTATCTTCGATGAGGTAAGCACCTGGGACGAGCCGGTATGCATCGCAGTTCTCCCCGACCATCCTACTCCGGTAGAGATCCGTACCCACGTAAAGGAGCCTGTGCCTTTCATCATCTATTACCCTGGCATTGAGCCGGATAGCGTAGAGAAGTATGATGAGGTAAGTTGCGTGAGTGGCGGTTACGGCATGCTGCAGCTGCAGGAATTCATGAATGCCTTCATGGCGATCAATTAAAATCAACGGCTTCATGATAGCCCCCAAAGCTAATCATAAAGTTCAATGTTCAAATCTCAAAGTTAAAAGTAAAAAATGAAATATTATTCAACAAATAAGAAAGCACCCATCGCCGACCTTCACAAGGCGGTAGTTAAAGGTCTGGCAGAAGACCGTGGCCTCTATATGCCAGAAATCATCAAGAAGTTGCCACAGGATTTCTTCGACAACATCGAGAAACTCTCCTTCCAGGAGATTGCCTACAAGGTAGCAGATGCCTTCTTTGGCGAGGACGTTGATGCCGAGTCATTGAAGAAGATTGTATACGATACCCTGGCATTCGACTGCCCTGTAGTCGAGGTAGAGCCAAACATCTACTCTCTTGAGCTGTTCCATGGTCCTACCCTCGCCTTCAAGGATGTGGGTGCGCGCTTCATGGCCCGTCTCCTGCAGTACTTCGTACGTCAGGAGGGCAAGGAAGAGGTGAATGTGCTCGTAGCTACATCGGGCGATACCGGTTCGGCTGTTGCCAACGGTTTCCTCGGCGTTGACGGCATCCATGTTTACGTGCTCTATCCTAAGGGCAAGGTGAGCAAGATTCAGGAGAGCCAGTTCACTACCCTCGGCCAGAACATCACAGCCCTCGAGGTAGATGGCGTATTCGACGACTGCCAGGCGCTGGTGAAATCTGCGTTCATGGACGAGGAGCTCAACAAGCACATGAAGCTCACCTCAGCCAACTCTATCAACGTAGCCCGCTTCCTGCCTCAGGCATTCTATTATTTCAATGCCTATGCCCGCATGAAGGAGAAGGGTCTCGCCGACAAGCTGGTTATCTGCGTACCTAGCGGCAACTTCGGCAACATCACAGCCGGACTCTTCGGTCATGAGATGGGATTGCCTATCCACCGCTTCATCGCAGCCAACAACGCCAACGATATCTTCTACGAGTATCTGCAGACAGGCAAGTACAATCCACAGCCTAGCAAGCAGACCATCGCCAATGCCATGGACGTAGGCGACCCATCAAACTTTGCCCGCATCTACGACCTCTACAAGGGCAATCACGATGCCATCGCTGCCTACATCGGTGGTGCTACATACAAGGACGAGCAGATTGCAGAAACCATGAAGCAGTGCTACAATGAAACCAAGTATGTGCTTGACCCTCACGGAGCTTGCGGCTATCGCGCCCTGAAGGAGCAGTTGAAGCCAGGTGAGGTTGGCGTGTTCCTCGAGACCGCTCATCCAGCCAAGTTCAAGGAGAAGGTAGACAGCATCCTTGACAGCGACATTGAGATTCCTGCACGCCTTGCAGAATTCATGAAGGGTGAGAAGAAGAGTATCCAGATGACCAAGGATTTCGCATCATTCAAGAACTACTTGATGAACGAATAAACCATACATACGGAAAAGCCTTTCTCTTTCTCAAGGGGAAGGCTTTTCCCATTAAAATAAACTCAGACTCAGATTTGTCAGGACAGATGGGTCTTGAATTTTATAACAACAGAAAACGGGAAAAATTTATGAAGATTGTTATTCTAGACGGCTATGCCGCAAACCCGGGAGATTTGGATTATCATCTTCTGGAGAAACTGGGCGAGGTGGTAGTTTATCCTCGCACATCAGATGCAGAGAAAGTGGAACGTGCCAAGGATGCCGACATCATCCTTCTGAACAAGGTGCAGATAGATGCAGAGACGCTGGCGCAGCTTCCTAAACTGAAATACATCGGTATCCAGGCTACCGGTTTCAACGTGGTAGACATCGAGGCTGCCAGGAAACAGGGCATCATCGTAACCAATATTCCAGCCTACAGCACCGACAGCGTGGCGCAGATGACCTTTGCCCTCATCCTTGCCGTAACCAACCGCGTAGAGCATTATACCCAGGAGAACCGCAACGAGCGCTGGGCTTACAATAAGGATTTCTGTTATTGGGATACCCCACTGATGGAGCTTGCCGGCAAGACCCTGGGTATCATGGGACTGGGCAATATCGGCATGAAAGTTGCCAACATCGCCCGCCAGTTTGGCATGAACATCTGTGCCTGCACCAGCAAGAATTCGAGCAATCTGCCTGAGTGGATCCAGAAGGTGAGCAAGGAGGGTTTGCTTGCCACGAGCGATATTCTCTCGCTCCATTGTCCGCTTTCTGATGACACCTATCATTTCATCAATAAGGAGAGTCTGGAGAAGATGAAGGATACCGCCATCCTGGTAAATACGGGTCGCGGTCCGCTGGTAGATGAGGAGGCCGTAGCTGCTGCCCTCCACGAAGGCAGTCTGGGTGCCTACTGTGCCGACGTAATGGCTCAGGAGCCGCCATCAAAGGAGAATCCGCTCTTCGGCGAGCCTAATGCCTACCTTACCCCTCATATTGCCTGGGCCACCTACGAGGCTCGCGAGCGCCTGAACAAGCAGGTAGCCGCCAACGTAAAAGCATTTCTCGAGGGCAACCCGATTAATGTCGTAAATAAGTAAGGTTCTGTAACATCATGGCAAAAAAATAGACGGAGAAAATAATATTTTTTCAAATGTTCTTGGATATTTAAATAATTCTTCATATCTTTGCATAAGATAAACTGCACTCGGCAATCTGAAAGCAAGCTTTCATTGCACTCGTTTGCATTATCTTTGCCACAAATAAAAAAGAAAAGGTATGAAAGAGAAGAAATATCACTTACAGGAAGACCATGGTGCTGCTTTTGCAGAAGAGCCAACACCGGCCTATCATGAAAATACTACAGTTGTACTTCCTGGAAAAAAAATCGCCGAAGATAACTTCGATGATGATTTTGAATGGGATAGAATACCTGCAGGATGGGGACCTATCAACGAAGAAGAAGCCATAGCCCGTATAGAGGCCATAGAAGCCGACATAGAGCAAAATGGTCTCATTGACGAAGAGGATATGATAGAACATCTTAAAGCAAAGGGATTATGGCTTATATAAAACCATCTAAGCCATTTAACCAGGAGCTAGAAAAAGTGTTAGCCTATGCTCTATTTGAATTTGGAGTTACCACAGTAAAGCGATTCAACCAAGCATACCAAAGCATTCGAAATCGCTTGGCTATTCACCCTTACTCTTCGCCAAAAGAACCTCTTCTGAAGAGTTTCTTACGTTCATACCGTAGTGCCATCATCATGAAAAATTGGAAAATCATCTATCGGTATGATAAAGAATACGATAGAATTATCCTTGTTGACTTATGGGATATGAGAAGAAATCCCAAGTACCTGATTAGACAGTTCAGAAGAAAACTATAAAAAAGCAGCCAACCTTCAATATACCAATTGAAAGTTGGCTGTTTCTTTTTCTAACACCTTATTTAAGGACTTAGATGGTTTAATCTAAGCCATAAAACTTTAGTTTTAAGATGTTCTATCATTTCTTTTTCACCAAAACATAGATGATGACGGGAGCGCCGAACAGCGGGGTGACGGCATTCAGCGGGATGATGCCACCGTCCGACGGAAGGGTGCAGAAAAGATTGCAGAGAAGGGCAATGGCTGCACCCATCAGCATCGTAACGGGCAACAGACGGCGATGATTCTCCGTGCCGATGATGAGGCGGGCGATATGCGGCGTTGCCAGGCCGATGAAGGCGATGGGACCGCAGAAGGCAGTAACCACAGCCGTAAGAAGACCGGTGATGATGAGTAGAACGATGCGCAGACGCCTGATGTTGAAACCCAGATTCTCGGCATACAGTTCGCCTAACAGCATGGCGTTCAGCGGTTTTACAAGGAGCAGAGACGCAGCCAGGGCAATGAGGGCTAACGGGATGAAGAACATCATCTGCTGGCTCGAAACATTGCCAAAGCTGCCCATGCCCCAAACCATATACGATTTCACGCCCTCTGCCGTGCTGAAGAAATTGAGCAATGAGATGGCGCTGCTGGCAAGATAACCCACCATCAGTCCGATGATGAGCAGTACCGTATGGCTGCGCACAATGGCAGAAAAGAAGGTGATGATGCCCATCACCACCATAGCCCCTATGAAGGCTGCGATGAGGATAGCCAGGAAACCGCCGATGGCATAGTTGCCGGCATCGCCCAGAAAACCTACCCCTAAATCATCCAGGGCAATATTGCCGCCAAAGGCAAGCATCACGATGGCTACAGCCAGTCCGGCTCCGCTGCTGATACCGAATACGTCAGGACCCGCCAGGGGGTTGCGGAAGGCTGTCTGCAGGAGCAAGCCGCTCGTGGCAAGGGCTGCGCCCGAAAGCAAAGCGGCAATCGCCGCCGGCAGTCGCGATTCCAACAGAATATAGCGGTAGGTTTCGTCAGTCTGAGAGCCCGAAATAATCGCCCCCACGTCCTGCCATGGGATGTTTACACTCCCCCATGCCAGGTTGGCGAAAAACAGTATGATAATGGCGATTGCCCCAAAAACGATGGTTTTCATATACCTAAAACTATTTCTTGTAAAATCTCTGATTAAAGCCCTATTTCTTATAGAATCTCAATTTGCCGAACCGCTCGCCATGAGCCAGGATGATGAACTCTCTGAGCAGCAGTTCGGGATGGAAACTCGTAAGCTCGAAATAAGGTACCGTAGAGGTATCTACCTGATAGATATTACCCCGGCCGAAGGCAGCAAGAGCCTTGTAGCCGTCATATTCCTGAAGCAACTGAGCCTGCGACAGAGGGGCACCACCGAAATACTTGAACGCCCATACATCTACCTGCTTTCCCTTCGCCAAGATTTGCTCCGGACTCATCGCCAGACTTCCGCTGTGTTCATCGTCCTCGAAGATATAACGGGCGTTGGCATCCTTCAGCAGAATACCGATAGTACTCTGACCTCCAGGCACATACCATACGTTGCCCGTCTTTCTTTCGGTCAGGATGGAGAGGCCCTTCGGATACCCGGCTGCCTCAGCTTTCAGCTTCAGATATTCCTTTTCTATCTTCGCAAAGAGCGAATCTGCCTTTGGTTCGCAAGATGCAGCAAGAGCGGTCTTCGGTGCATTCCCGTCTTTTTTAAAGAGCATGCCGTAGAATTTCATCCATTCCGCCCTGCCCAGTGGCGAAGATTCCATATAGTCGGCAGCCTCGATGATGGGCACGTGCAGTTTGTCGAGCTTGCCATATCCTCCGCTGTTTTCGAAAGGCGAAAGGAGGATGGCTTCGGGTTTCAGGGCGATGATACGCTCGATATCGGGCGCCATGCTCGAACCGCAATCCACGATGGAATTTCCGGCAGAAGCATTTCCTGCAGAAGCTTTTCCAGCAGCAGCATTTCCAGCAGAAGCAGCCCTTTTCTTTACATCCGGAATATTGATGTAATCGAGATCGCAGACACCACGGATGGCCTGCTGGCAGCCCATTTCGTACATCAGTTGGCAATGGGGAGCGATGAAAACAGCACTTCTCTCCACCGGTGTGCGCACGGTATCGGTAGTGCATCTCGCCCCCGTGCTGCGCCTTTTGGCAAGCATCGCCACCGTCTTATCCCCCTCCTCTCCCTTCGGAATCAGGATGTAGCGATGCAGCATCGTTCCCGCCTTCCAGGGGTTGGCGATGATAGCCTCAGCATACTGATAATCAATGCCTTCTGCAGCATCGGAACTCTCTTCCCCATCGCCATGCTTCACGATGGTAAGCAACTTGGCGTACTTCATCTCCAGGGTATCGCCAGCCTCCGCATCAGCAGCAGCCGTCTTTCCTCCCTGGCATGCCGCCATCAGCAGGGCCGCCGTAGCCCCACACAAAAGAATATACAGTTTCTTAGATCGGAAGAGCACACGTCTGAACTCCAGTCACCTTGCAACAT
>OCLU01000249.1_pt1 | contig 9486 bp, 10 predicted proteins | sample 1538861 | NCBI WGS metagenome assembly OCLU01 (sample SAMN04571730, study PRJEB22368) | human gut metagenome | biome: human gut; material: stool | host: Homo sapiens | place: Luxembourg | collected 2012-12-07
TCTTTCCCTACACGACGCTCTTCCGATCTGTTTATTTCACAGCCAGATAAGATTTCAACGCTTCTGCAAGACGCCTGATGCCTTCGACAGTTTTTTCGTCATCATTGTAAGAGAAATTCAGCCGGAAATAATTCCTTTTGCCGGAGGCAGGGAAGAAACTGTCTCCCGGCACATAAGCTACTTTTCTTTTGATCGCCTCCGCGAAGAGATCCCGAGCATCGCAGCCGTCCGGTAATTCTACCCAAAGGAACAGACCTCCATGGGGATAGGTACACTTTACATCAGCAGGGAAATGTTTTTTTATTGCGTCACACATGACATCACGTCGATGAGCGTATAATCTGCAATTTTCCTCGACATGTCTTTCAAAGTCATAATTCTGCATGTAGAGTGCCACTTCACGCTGTGTAACGGAAGGTGTATGAAGGTCGGTGGATCCTTTAACCAGATCCATTTTAGCAAGGATATCATCATTGCAGACCATCCATGCCAAACGCATTCCCGGTGCCAGCGTTTTTGAAAAAGTACCGGAATACATAACTAAATGCTTTGGATCCATAGAAATTAAAGGCGCAATTTCTTCTCCTTCAAAGCGAAGATCACCATAAGGATTATCTTCAAATACAGGAATCTCATACTTTGTTGCCAATTCCATCAATTTCCGTCGGCGTTCCAATGACCAGCAAATACCCGTAGGATTCTGATAATTGGGAATTACATAAATAAATTTTACTCTTTCCGTCGTTTGGATAAGCTTTTCCAATTCTTCTGGAATCATTCCTTCCTCATCAGTAGGAACTTCCACGAATTTAGGCTGCTCCAATGCAAATGCCCCGATAGCACCAAGATAAGAAGGGCTCTCAATAAGAACAACGTCATCCTTATCAAGGAATACGCGGCCGGTAATATCTAATCCCTGTTGGGATCCTGTAACAATCATGATATTCTTCGCGGAAATTTCCGTCATACCCATGGGAACATACATACGGTTCATACGGGCGGCAATAGCTTCACGAAGCCCCACAAATCCTAAAGACGGACCATACTGCATAGCACCGGCTCCGTCTTCCTGTCTGACTTTAACTGCCACTTCTTCCAGTTCCTTCAGGGGAAACGTTATAGGTGCAGGAAGCCCGCCCGCAAAAGAAATAATATCCGGCTGGGCTGTCAATGCCAGCAACGGACCAAGGTCCGAGCCTTTCATCTTGCCAAGTACTTCAGAAAAACGAATCGCCATAGTACATCTCTCCTTTACTTCACGCATCATTCATCGAAATGCTTTCCTCATAAAATATCTTCAAACGAAGTTCATGAAAATACATTATGAATACATGTATTGTAAGTCTCTTATATTATAGTGTCAATTCAATATACTTGAAAGACAAAATTAAAAGCACGACAACATCTGTCCCCATGCTTATGGCTATACTTTTAGAATCTGTTTGGCTCTCTTTATATCTTCTTCAATCTGCCTGCGCAGTGCCTCTATATCAGGAAACTTCTTTTCTTCGCGAATCTTCTCAATCCATTCCAATGCAAAAGGAGCATCATAAATCTTTTCATCAAAGGAGAATATAAATGTTTCTATGGATCTTTCTTTGTTTCCAAAAGTCGGATTGGTTCCCACGTTTGTTACAGAAGGATATTGTCTCCCTCTAATAAAAGCCCTTGTCGCATACACACCGTCCCCGGGAACCGCTCTTTCCCTCTCCGGCTTTAAATTTGCCGTAGGAAATCCGAGCACCTCGGTTCCCCGTCGGAATCCATGAATTATATCGCCACAAATACGGTATGGGCGGCCAAGAAAATATCCCGCTTCCTTTACATCCCCCTGCAAGATACACTTCCGGATCCGTGTACTGGAAATCACGCCGCCTTTCGCTTTTTCCAATTTAACAATTTGAATAAATATACCTTTATCGAGAAAATAGGAATTCAGCAGTTCCGCATTCCCTTCAGCATTTTTCCCGAAAGTGAAATTTTCTCCCGTTACGATTCCGCAAAGTGAAGTAATTCTTGAAAGTGATTGTAAAAATCTCCCTGCGCTTTGTCCGAGAAATTCTTCCGTCGGACTGATGACCACAGTTGTCTCAAATCCCATCTGCTTAAACAATTCCTCTTTCTCGCTTTCTGATAGAAGAAGCTGTATAGACGCAGAAGGTAATAATACAGTCAATGGGTGGGGGTAAAAAGTGACAGCCGCAGGCATCGCTTTTTTTCTCTCTCGCCAACCGCAGACACGCCTGCAATACCGCCTGATGCCCGCGGTGGACACCGTCAAAAAAACCAAAAGCCAGTACTACCGGCCGTTTTTCAGGCAGTTGATCCAATGTTTTAATAATATTCATAGTCTCTCACGAAAACACTTTCTTTGGATGTAATACACCATTTTCTATAAATGCTGTCCCTAAAAACCGTTCTCCTTGAAATACCGTAGTAACTTCCATATCCGGCAAAGCAGTACGCAGCCTTTTCCCCTGAAGAAAATCTTTTGCTGCGTCTTCCGAAAGCGATACATTCTCCAGATTGGATAAGAGCAGCCTTATATCCGTCATAAGGCAGTCTTTAGGATTTCTTTCTATTTCTTCCAACGTTTTCGCCTGTCCAATAGAAAACACCCCCATTTTCGTCCGAAGAAGAAAGGACATGGCAAGAGGCACCCCCATCTTATTTCCTAAATCACGTCCCAGTGCCCTTACATAAGTACCTGCGGAACAGGTCACTGAAAGACGAATGTAAGGCGATTGAATCTCCCGTATCTGTAAATGATATACTTCCACCTTGCGGGAAGGCAATATCACCTGTTTACCATTCCTTGCCAACTGGTACGCCCGTTTTCCATCCACCATTATGGCAGAGTAAGAAGATGGTATTTGCTCTATAATGCCTGTAAATTTCGACGCCACCCTTTCCCATAATGAGATATCAGAGCAGACTTTGCCTGTTTTTATAATCCTTCCTGTCATATCCTCAGTATCCGTCGCCAGCCCCATGACGAATTCCGCTTCATATGTTTTTCTATGTATAGGCGCATATTCAATCAATCGGGCTGAGCGTCCCAGAAATACAGGAAGCACGCCTGCTGCCATAGGATCCAGTGTTCCGCCGTGACCAATCTTTTTCTGTCCATAAATGCGGCGCAGACAAGCAATGACATCAAACGAAGTCATTCCTGCAGGTTTCAATACATTAAGAACACCATCCATCAGAGGTATTTCTCCGCTTTTTCTACGAATACTCTCTCGCAGTCAGAAAGTGTTCCGTTCATCGTACACCCCGATGCTTTCCAATGTCCGCCGCCGCCAAATTCAGCTGCCAGATCTGCCACATTCGCATAATTTAAAGAGCGCAGCGAAACGCGGTATTCGTCCTGCTCTTTATATTTAAAAAGTGCCGCAATCTCCGCACCCTTAATGCAGCGGGGAATAGAGGCGTAATAATCAGAATTTTCTCCATCCAGCGCCATAGCCTCTTTATTCATATAAGCGACAACAATCTTTCCGTCCTTATATGAATGGACGGTATCGGCAACAAGTTTGTAACACTTCATCGCTTCTTCTGTTTTTTCATCAAGTTTATTGGAAATATAGGACGGATCTGCTCCCATTTTTACCAGACGGCTTGCCATAAGGAGCGTATGTTCAGAAGTACAGCTGAATTTAAAAAATCCGCTGTCCGTTCCGATCCCCATATAAAGTGCATTACAGGTATCCCTATCCAGCTTCAACCCCATAGCAAAAAACATTTCCGCAAGCATTTCTGCTGTCGCTGCATACTTGTATTTTAAATACAAATAGTCAGTATACTTTTCATTTGTCTGATGATGGTCAATACATAAACTTGGCACATCGGGAAAATTAAAATCTCCGCCGCGGGAAATATTCGCCAGATCCGTAAAAACCATAGCATCATATGTCCCGTCTTCAGGTATTTCCATTAATACCTTTGCTGACGACTTCACAAGAGTAAAAGCCGACGGAACGGGATCAGGCAAAATCATATCCGCAGTTTTCCCCATGGATACAAGAACATTGTAAAGGGCACAAAGCGAACCCACATCATCTCCGTCAGGATGTTCATGTCCTGCCAAAAGGAAATGATCATGCTCATGCAGGAAAGCAACGGCTTCTTCCATTTCTATTTCTTTTGCCTGTCCAATCTTAATTCCCATTGCCATCCTCCTCGTGGATCTTTTTCAGAAGTCCTTCAATATGCATTCCATAATCAAGAGACTTATCTTCTTCAAAAGAAATTTCAGGAGTATAATACACTTTCAGACGGGTTCCCAATTCTTTTCGAATGAAACCTTTTGATTTATTCAAAACCATGAGAGATTCTTTTCTCTCTTCTTCTTGTCCAAAAAGGCTTACATAAACAGTAGCTTCCCGAAGGTCTCCCGTTAGTTTGACTCCCGTCACAGTAACAAAACCGAGCCTTGGATCTTTCAGTTCGCGGAGGAGCATATTCCCTACTTCCTGCTTGATAAACTCCTGCATTTTCCTTACTCTTAATTCCGACATATTTACCTCACATAAGTGAAAAAGAAAGCGGCGCAAGAAATCCACGCCGCTTTTATCTATTTATAATTCAGCAACCTCTTCTTCCAGCCTGAAGGCTTCCAGCTGATCGCCTTCCTTTACATCTCTGTAGGATTCAATGGCAATACCGCACTCAAATCCTTCCGTAACCTCTTTCACGTCATCCTTAAAGCGGCGGAGAGAACCAATCTTCCCTTCATGGACAACAATTCCATCACGGACAATACGAATCATGCTGTTGCTGGTTATCTTTCCATCCTGCACATAACAACCCGCGACAATGACTTTCGGGGTATGAATAACCTGCCGGACTTCCGCATGTCCCAAGAGGATCTCCTTGACTGTCGGAGCAAGCAGCCCTGCCATGGCAGATTTTACATCATCAATTGCATCATAGATAACACGATACAACCTGATATCCACACCATCTTTTTCTGCCAGCGCCCTCGCATTCGCATCAGGGCGTACGTTGAATCCGATAATTAATGCATTGGAAGCCGATGCCAGCATGACATCAGATTCAGTAATCCCGCCGACTCCGGAGTGGACGACAGCTATCCGGACCTCATCACTCTTAATACCCATGAAAGACTGGACCAACGCTTCCACAGATCCTTGGACATCCGCTTTAACAATGATATCCAGTTGTTTCATTTCGCCTTCTTTAATTTTTTCAAAGATATTATCAAGAGTTACCTTCTGTACACTTCTCTGCTCTTCCTCTTTAGCCCGGGAAGCGTGAAGTTCCGCAATGTTTCTTGCACGGCTTGCATCCATAACATAGAAATGTTCGCCTGCTTCCGGAACGCTGTCCATGCCGAGAATTTCTACAGGAGCGGACGGTTCAGCGCTTTTCATTTTACGTCCGGTCTCATTAGTCATGGCACGTACACGTCCCCAACTTTTGCCTGCTAAAATGCCGTCACCCACATGGAGCGTACCATTTTGTACAAGAACGCTCATGACCGGCCCTCTGTTTTTATCCAATTGGGCTTCAACGACGATACCGTAAGCCTCACGATTCGGATTCGCTTTCAACTCCTGCATTTCAGCTACGAGCAGTATGTTTTCAAGCAATTCATCCAATCCTTCTTTTTTCTTTGCGGAAATAGGAACCATAATGATATCCCCACCCCATTCTTCACAAAGAAGTCCTTCATGGGAAAGCTCTTCCTTAATACGTTCAGGATTTGCGCCGGGTTTATCAATCTTATTAATGGCTACCATAATCGGCACCCCTGCATTCTTCGCATGATGGATTGCTTCCACGGTTTGCGGCATAACGCCGTCGTCAGCCGCTACGATCAGGACAGCGATATCCGTCAGCTGTGCGCCGCGGGAGCGCATTGCTGTAAATGCCTCATGTCCCGGAGTATCAAGAAATGTAATCTTATGATTTTTATAACGGATCTGGTAGGCACCGATACGCTGTGTGATACCGCCGGCTTCATGCATAGCCACATTCGTAGAGCGCAGCGCGTCAAGCAAAGTTGTTTTGCCATGATCAACGTGTCCCATAATAGTAACTACTGCCGGACGCGGTTTTAAAAATCTTTCATCATCTGCTTCCGGTACATATTCGGCCAACTCTGCCGGAGCTTCCGCTTCAATGATCTTTGCGCCGAATTCTTCCGCAATGATTTCTACCGTTTCATGATCCAGATTCTGGTTAATTGTTACCATAACACCAGAAAGCATAAGGTATTTAATAATTTCAGAAACTTCACGCCCTAATTTTTCCGCCAGTTCTTTAACAGTAATGCTTTCCGGCACTTCAATTTCTGTCGGATATACAGTTGCTTTCTTTTCTGCCACGTGTTTTTTCTTTTTGTTCTGGTTCAAAGACCGTGCCATAAGGGAGCCGCTTTCTTTTTCTCTTCTGCTCCTTTCATAGTCCTTCTTTGTTTTCTTCTTATCAGGACGATCCCGTCTTGCCTGTGGAATCAACGGCTGTTCATCCAAACCGCCTGCCGGTTTAACAGCAGCCCCACTTCTGCGATCTCCCACGGGGCTTCTAGCTCCTACAGGCCGCCGATCTCCTTGGAAACGGTCACTACGCTGCTGATGACCTCCCTGAGGACGGTCACCTCTTCGCTGATTCCCCCCCTGTGAGCGCTCACCTCTCTGTTGGTATCCTCCCTGTGGACGATTGTTTTTTCGAGGATGATCATTTCGTTCTGTTCTTGCCGGCTGTCCCTCTTTATGGGGGATTTGTTCACCCATATGGCCGTCATGCGTAATTACAGACATTTTCCCTGTCGGAAGCTGACGTCCCTCTTTTTTCCCTTCATTTATGATATTTTTCCGCTGCAGAGATTCTTTCTCCGCTTTTTTATCTGCTTCTGCTTTCTTAGCCTCTTCCGGCATTCCCGTTTTTACAGGTTTTGATACAGCTGTGTTATATGAAGAATAAGATTTTTTTTGTACTTCCGCCGTCTTGCTTCCGGTCGGACGTCCTTGCTGATCAAATCGTACGGTACGCATAGGCGGCCTTTTATTCTTTTTGACAGAAGGAGATGCAAAAGCTTTGTCGAGAATCTCTTTTGCTTTCTCATCCACACTGTTCAGCCGATTTTTAACTTCAATATTATTTTTATTCAGCACCGCAATGATTTCATCATTCCCTTTATTATAAATTTTTGCAAGCTCATATATTCTGTATTTCTGCATAAGTAACCTCCCAATCTCTATTTATTTTAGGGTATCGATCCTTTGCAGAAGCGACGTCCCAAATCCACTGTCCGAAATCAGGATGGCTGCCCGTATGCCTTTACCAACAGCATGTCCTAATTTTTCCTTTTCACCGAATATCCGCCAAGTTATTCCTGAAAGTTTTGCTAAGCGGATATACTCTTCTTTCGTCCGTTCCGAACTATCCTCTGCCAGAATCAGGAGTATGCCTTTTCCGTCTTTCACAGCAGTTTTTATCTGTTCACTACCGGAAAGCAGCCGCCCTGCCTTCATGCATAATCCCAGCAACCTGTATATCGGTTCATTCATTTCCTATTTTTTCCTTTATCGCGTCATATACATCACGAGATACAGGCCTTTTCAGAGAACGCTCCAATCCATGAGAATCAAAGGCTTTCTGAAAACATTCACTGCTGTTACAGATATATACCCCACGACCTGATTTTTTCCCTGTACGGTCTAATTCAATAATACCAGTAGGTAAAGCGACAATGCGAAGTAATTCTTTCTTAGGTTTCAGCTCCTTGCATCCGACACACATCCGCATAGGGATCTTTTTCAATTTCACACATTATCCCCCTCTCCTGTATCAGCTGTCTCAATATCAGAAAGGATATCATCATCTTCTTCTATTTCTTCGCCAAATCCTTCTTCAGCTGCCTGAGATTCACTCTTGATATCAATTTTCCAGTTGGTCAGCTTATTTGCAAGACGGGCATTTTGCCCTGCCTTGCCGATAGCAAGGGAAAGCTGGTAATCGGGGACAATGACATAAGAAGAACGTTCTTCATCCCAGACGGAAACGGAAACAACTTTTGCCGGTGAAAGTGCATTGGCAATATAGATTGCCGGATCTTCATCCCACCGAACAATATCAATTTTCTCGTCATGAAGTTCATTGACAATATTTTGTACACGCTGCCCTTTCGGTCCCACACAGGCACCTACCGGATCCACATTGGGATCCATGGCATATACGGCAATCTTGGCACGGGAACCAGCTTCACGAACAACGGATTTAATTTCTACAGTACCACTGTAAATTTCCGGTACCTCCATTTCGAAAAGGCGCTTCAGCAGCCCGGGGTGAGTTCTGGAAAGAATGATTTCCGGTCCTTTTGTAGTCTTCCTCACTTCCTGTACATAACATTTAATTTTATCATTAGGCTGGAATGTTTCACCTTCAATCTGTTCCGCAAAAGGAAGAATGCCTTCTACACGGCCTAAGTCTACAAATACGGTACGGGATTCACTCCACTTTACCGTACCGGTGATAATATCACCTTCACGACCGGAGAATTCTTCATATATGGATCCTCTTTCCGCTTCGCGAAGCTTCTGGATCAACACCTGCTTAGCGGCCTGAGCAGCCACACGGCCAAAATCTTTCGGTGTTACATCAACGCGGAGCATATCGCCGGCTTCATAATCTTTACTGATTTTCTTTGCATTCTCCACAGTAATTTCATTGATTGCGTTTTCCGATTCCGGATCAATCACTTCCACTACGGTTTTCTCTTCATAAATTTTATACTCCCCGGTGGTTCTATCCAGTGAAATAGAAGTTTTTGCGTTGCTTCCCATTTCCTTTTTATAAGCTGTCAGCAGTACCATTTCCAACGCATCAAACACAACATCTGCTTCTACTTTCTTCTTATCCACCAAAAAATTTACGGCCTGCAGCAAATTATTATTCACGATTTCTGATTCCTCCTGATTTTAAAATGAAAAATGTATTCTTATTTGTGAAATCTTATCTTTTCCAAGGGTGATCGGTTTATCCTGAAAGATGAGCATAATCTGCCCATCATCAGAAAGTCCGTCCAATACAGCAGTAAAGGCTTTAACCCCGCCGACCTCTTCCAAGGGGGCAAAGAGTTTTACATCCACTTCTTCGCCGGCATAACGGAGAAAATCCTTATCTTTTTTTAATACCCTGTCCAGACCGGGAGACGAAACTTCAAGCATGTAATTAGCGGAAATCAAATCTGCCTCATCAAGCAATTCTCCTGCTTTTTCACTGATTTGCTGACAGTCATTCAAATCAACACCGCCCTCTTTGTCAATAAACACACGGAGAATCCAGTTCCGTTCACGGACATACTCTACATCAATAAGCTCGATGCCAAGCTGTTTCAAAGCAGGCTCAAGCAGTCTCTCCGCTTCCAATTCAATTTCTTTTCTCCCCATCGATCCTCCTACTATAAGAAAAAGTGAGCCGCGGCTCACTCTACTGGAAACTATAAACAGATCGGAA
>OCLU01000282.1_pt1 | contig 9084 bp, 10 predicted proteins | sample 1538861 | NCBI WGS metagenome assembly OCLU01 (sample SAMN04571730, study PRJEB22368) | human gut metagenome | biome: human gut; material: stool | host: Homo sapiens | place: Luxembourg | collected 2012-12-07
TCTACACTCTTTCCCTACACGACGCTCTTCCGATCTAACGAAGATTGCCCAGTGTCACGTCCAGTATAGCAGACGAATCTTGGGATAATATTAAATTTCCATTGATTTTTTCTTTTATTTCACCACGGCAGAACTCTTCCCTGACTTTCTCCTGAAGCGCTTCATTTCCTTTTGCATGGTTTGGTTTCTGGAACGTGATCATATCGTTTCCATTATGTTTCTCATAATAACCCTTCGTAAAACCACTCCGGTTTCCAAAGTCATAAAGCTTTTGCATATCCTCTTTGGATACATGATAGTCTTTCGCACCATATTCGAAATATCGATCCATATATTTACGATAGACAGACACAACACCGGCAGCATATTCTGCCTGTTTCATTCTGCCTTCAATTTTAAACGAGAAAATACCGCTCTCTGCAAGCTTTGGGATATCCTCGATCGTGCAGAGATCTTTCGGGCTTAACACAAATGGCTCACAGGCAATTTTTTTCCGCTTCGCATCGTAAACTTCATAGGGAAGCCTGCATGGCTGCGCACATCTGCCGCGGTTTCCGCTCCTGCCTCCAAGCATACTGCTGAGCAGACACTGTCCGGAATAACAGTAACACAATGCTCCATGCACAAAACTTTCGATCTCGATATCCACATGATCAGCAATATCCTTAATCTCCGCAAACGACATCTCACGCGCTGTCACGACTCTTGTTGCGCCAAGCTCTTTCATCATTTCCGCACCATAACGGTTACAGATAGTCATCTGGGTACTTGTGTGAATATCCATTTTCGGAAAATACTCACGGATAAACTGAAAAGCCCCCATATCCTGCACGATCACAGCATCTAATCCCTGCTCATAATACGGGCGCAGATAGTCATATAACTGAGCTTCTAACTCTTCTTCTTTCAACAGCGTATTTACGGTAAGATAGAGTTGTTTTCCATGAATATGCGCTTCGTCAATTGCACGGAGCAGTTCTTCCTCGGAAAAATTATTGGCATATGCCCTGGCGCCGAACTGTCCGCCACCCACGTACACAGCGTCTGCCCCTGCATTTAGTACCGCCCTGAAAATATCATACGAACCGGCCGGTGCTAATAATTCTAACTGATTTTTTTTCATCTTTTCACCTGTTTATTTTCAAACCTGAACATTGTCTATAAGGAAAAAGGGACGATAAAATCGTCCCCGTATCTATTCTTCTTTTTTTGCGTTCTTTTCTTCTCCGTGCTTCTTTGCACCAGGAACTTTTCCAAGCAGGGCATCCTCTAAAGAAGCCTCCAGTTTTGTTTTGTTTAACAGAAGTTCTTTGTTCGCAGCCTCTAATTTTGCTTTGCTCAACAGAAGTTCTTTATTCTCAGCCTGCAATTCTGTCAGAGTCTTCTCATCGCTCTCAGTTTTAATCTGGTTTGAGATCAGATCATGCTTCAGATTATAAATCTCACGATCCTTCATCTCAATATCCTGTTCTAACTTCTCCACCTGTGCTTTTGCCTTAAAATAATCATCCGCAATATTCAACTGTAACAGAGTTGCCTTCATATCCGTTGGAAATCTCCGATAGTCTTCCATGGAATCAAACTCATTTATTTTATTGTTGATATAAGCCGCTACTTTCTGTAGGTATTCTTCTCCCTCATAGCCGCTTAAAGTATAAACTTTACCGCCAATGATCACTTCAGCACTGGACTTCTCAGACATAACGATCTCCTCCCGGCAGGCTTTTGCCTTTCCCAATATACGTACAAGCTATAGTATATGTTATATATTATATAAGCAAGATATTGTAAAAGCAATAACAACTTGCACTATTTTTCAATTCCAAAATGCTGATAGGCAAGATCTGTTACCATTCTGCCCTTTGGTGTCCGGATCACAAAACCGTTCTGGACAAGATACGGCTCGTAGACATCTTCGATCGTTCCGGAATCCTCCCCGATGGAAGCTGCCAGTGTATCCAGTCCCACCGGTCCTCCCTGAAACTTTTCAATAATTGTCATCAGGATATTCCTGTCATTCTGATCAAGACCAAACTTGTCGACTTCCAAAAGATCTAACGCAAAAGAAGCAACATCTTTTGTGATCTTTCCGTCATATTTCACTTCCGCAAAATCTCTGACGCGTTTTAACAGCCGATTTGCAAGACGAGGTGTTCCTCTTGATCTTCTCGCAAGCTCGTAGGCTCCATCCTCGTCAATCTCAACACCTAACTTCTCTGCCGAATGGATAATAATGGTTTTCAATTCATCCACCGTGTAAAATTCAAGATGATGGATCACACCAAACCTGTCCCGGAGCGGTGCAGACAAAAGACCTGCCCTTGTCGTTGCCCCTACCAGTGTAAACTTCGGAAGGTCAAGACGGATGGAACGTGCGGTAGCCCCTTTTCCGATCATAATATCGATCACGTAATCCTCCATAGCCGGATAGAGCACCTCTTCCACCTGACGGTTCAAGCGATGAATCTCATCCACGAACAGAATATCTCCCTCCTGCAGATTGCTTAAGATTGCCGCCATCTCACCCGGCTTTCCAATTGCAGGTCCCGAAGTGATCTTCATGTGAGTTCCCATCTCATTTGCAATAATGCCCGCCAACGTTGTCTTGCCAAGTCCCGGAGGTCCAAAAAACAGGACATGATCTAAAGACTCTCCACGCTGTTTTGCCGCTTCGATATAAACCTTTAAATTCTTCTTGGCTTTCTGCTGTCCAATGTAATCATCTAACGTCTGCGGTCTTAGATTTTTTTCAATTTTAATATCCTCATCCTGAACCTGAGTGGAAATTACTCTCTTTTCCATGTTACCTGTCCTTTTTTACATAAAAGCCATATTTTTCAATGCAGCCTTTAAGATGTCTTCCACATCGGTATCATCTGTAATCTCAATACCGTTTAATGCTTTTAATGCCTCTGAGGAGGAATAACCCAGCGCAACCAGTGCCTCGATAGCCTCATTCTTGGCTCCTTTGGCTTTGTTTTGAACCGGGTTGTCATTCTTCGCTAACTTCTGTTCAAACGCATCCTCAAGGCTCAATTTATCTTTTAATTCCAGAATCAGACGCTGTGCCGTCTTTGCTCCGACACCCGGTGCTTTTGCGATTGCCTTTGCATCATCGCCAAGCACAGCAAACCGGAGGTCATCTGTCGTCATGACAGAGAGGATCGCAAGTGCGCCCTTCGGTCCGATCCCGCTCACTCCAAGCAGGAGTCTGAACACAAACAGATCATCCTTGGTGAGAAAACCAAATAAGATCATCGCATCCTCCCGCACATGCAGATAAGTATAAACTTTTACCTCTTCCCCCATGGACGGAAGATACTGAAAGGTCTGACCGGTCGTAAAGATCTGATACCCGATCCCGCCAGCCTCGACCACGATATAATCTTCACCTGTCTCTTCTAATGTTCCTTTTATATATGCATACATCCTTTTTTATCCTGCTTTCACGAATCATTAAGCAAGTCTGCCAATGTAATAGAATCCTTTACATTCCTCAAGCACAACATTCTGAATCGTTCCAATCATGTCCGCCGTTCCCGGGAAATGTACCGTTGAATTATTAGTCAGTTTTCCAGTGACAAGAGATGCATCCTGTCCGTTCACTTCCTCAACTAATACCGGAAGTGTCTGACCTGTAAGTTTTCCCGCTTTCTCAGCAGAAATTGTCTGAACCTCATGCAGCAGACGGTCAAATCGTTCCTTGATCACCTCTTCCGGAATCTGGTCATCCATTGTCGCTGCCGGTGTCCCGGTTCTCTTGGAATATATAAACGTAAACGCACTGTCATAGCGGACTCTGCGCACAACATCCATCGTCTCCTCAAAATCTTCCTCGGTCTCTCCCGGGAAACCTACGATAATATCGGTTGTAAGTGCAATATCCGGCACTGCCGCCCTGATCTTATCCACTAATTCCAGATAATGTTCCTTGTCATAATGACGGTTCATGATTTTTAAAATGCGGCTGCTTCCAGACTGCAATGGCAAATGAAGGTGATTGCAGATTTTTTTGGAATTCTTCATCACTTCGATCAGTTCATCCGATAAATCCTTCGGATGGGAAGTCATAAACCGGATACGCTCCAGTCCCTCGATCTTTTCAATCTCCTGCAAAAGCTGTGCAAACGTCATCGGATGTTCCAGATTCCTGCCATAAGAATTGACATTCTGTCCCAGCAGCATCACTTCCACAACGCCGTCCTGCACTAAATGTTCGATCTCACGCACGATCTCTTTCGGCTCACGGCTTCGCTCACGTCCACGCACGTAAGGAACGATACAGTAGCTACAGAAATTATTGCAGCCGAACATGATATTCACACCAGATTTAAAGGAATACTTCCGCTCGACCGGAAGGTCTTCCACAATCTTGTCAGTATCTTTCCAGATATCAATTGTCATGGAATCAGACTCCAGTGCTGTCACAATCAGTTCTGCAAATTTATAAATATTGTGGGTTCCAAAAATCAGATCCACAAACCGGTAACTGTTCTGTATCTTTTCAACAACGGTCGGCTCCTGCATCATACATCCGCAGAGTCCGATCATCATATATGGGTTCTTTTTCTTAAAGCCATGTAAGTAACCAAGTCTGCCGTAAACCTTATTATTGGCATTCTCACGAACAGTACAGGTATTATAAATGACAAAATCGGCCTTTTCATCCGGTGCTTCCACATAACCGATTTTTTCCAGAATACCGACTAACTTCTCGGAATCCCTGGCATTCATCTGACACCCGAACGTCGTCACACAGAATGTGAGCGGTGCTCCCTTCTGCTCTGCTAACTCTGCCACATATTTTTTTGCAATATCCATGAAATAATACTGTCTTGCCGGCTCCTCGGAAGGAATCTGCTTTTTATCAATAATGGTAATGTTTCTCTTTTCTTTCATTGTATTATCCTATCTTTTCTTAAATTATAGCATACTTTTATCGCTTTAGCAAACATATGTTCTGTTTTTTTATAGAACATACCGCAAGTCAGTATTTTATCATTTATTTCCGGATCTGTCCATTCCCGTAAATAATATATTTTGTGCTGGTCAGGGCGATCAGTCCCATCGGTCCTCTCGCATGGAGCTTCTGTGTGGAAATTCCAATCTCCGCACCAAATCCGAACTCAAATCCGTCCGTAAAACGTGTCGAGGCATTCACATAAACACATGCTGCATCAATCTCATTTAAGAACTTCTCCGCATTGGAATAATTGTTTGTGATGATTGCCTCGGAATGGCCTGTGTTGTATTGATTGATATGGGCAATGGCCTCATCAATGGAGGAAACTGTCTTCGCAGAAAGTTTGTAATCCAAATACTCTCTCCCCCAGTCTTCCTCAGTTGCAGGAACAAGCAATTCCCTTTTCATGCAGCCTTCACCTGCAATCTGCATCACTTTTTCGTCTCCATGGACTTCCACGTTCTTCTCTGCGAGACGCTTCATTAATTCCGGCAGAAATGTATCTGCAATTTTTTCATGGATGACAAGCGATTCACATGCATTGCACACACCAATCCTCTGTGTCTTGGCATTTAATATAATATCCATTGCCATATCAAAATCCGCAGTCTCATCCACAAAAATATGACAATTTCCGGTTCCTGTTTCAATGACCGGGATTGTTGCCTGATTTACAACAGCTTTGATCAGCCCTGCTCCGCCTCTTGGAATCAGTACATCCACATATTCATTCATTTTCATAAAGGCTGCTGCTGTCTCTCTCGATGTATCCTCGATCAAAGCAATTGCCTGCTCCGGAAGGTTCTCATTTACAAGTGCTTTGCGGATTGTCTCCACGATTGCAATATTGGAATGAATCGCATCACTGCCACCCTTTAAAATCACAACATTTCCAGTCTTAAAGCAAAGGGCAAATGCATCAGCCGTCACGTTTGGTCTTGCCTCATAAATAATTCCGACAACGCCGAGCGGTACACGTTTCTGACCGATCATAAGTCCGTTTGGTCTTTTTTTCATTCCCAGGACTTCCCCGATCGGATCATCCAGCGCTGCAACCTGCCGCAGTCCTTCCGCCATCTGTGCGATCCGCGCTTCTGTCAGGAGCAGACGGTCAAGCATACCTTCCGGCATATGATTTTTCTTACCATTCTCAATATCAATTTTGTTGGCATCCAAAATGAAATTTTGTTCTTTCACTAAAAAATCTGCTACTGCAAGAAGTGCCTGATTTTTCGTGTTTGTATCAAGTATTCCAATTTTTGGTGCAATTTTTTTTGCTTGTTTACAAATATCCAATAATTCCATAATGTACGCCCTTTCCCAATCTGTTTTTAACTTAAGTGTAATCCACTTACAAAGCCATCCTTTAGCTTTCAAGTAAGGCTTCACTGCCCCAAAAGCATTGGATGACTTCCCTTTCTGTATAAATATCATGCATATAGATGTCGTGTTGATCTGTTGGCAGTGTTTCTTCTAACTGATGCTCATAACAGACTGCATATCGCCTCAGTCTTGGGTATTTTGCAAAAAAGCGGTCATAATAACCCTTTCCATACCCATAACGGCTGCCGTCCCTGCCAAATACACTTCCCGGAACAATGACTGGTTGCTGTAGCGGATCTGCTTTTTCACTGCCCCTGACCGGTTCCATCACATGAAATGTGCCCTCTTCCAACTGCTTCAAAGAATCAATATAGAAAAAATCCATCTGATTTTCCTCTTTCGTCCTTGGAAGGGCGATCCGTTTTCCATCTGCCCATGCCTGTAAAAACAATGCATGGCAATCCACTTCGTTCCCTAACGGATAATAAGCAAAAATTTCTTTCGTATCTTTATACCATTCCGATTGCAGCAGACGCTTTACAATGGCGCTGCTTTTCTCTGCCACTTCTCCCGGCAGCATGGCATTTCGTATGGCAAGATGCTCTTTACGAAAGTTTCTTTGGTTTATTTCCATATTTTTCACCAAGGTTTTCGATCGTTCCATCCTCATTTTGAATGTCAATATTGTTCAACTGTGCTGTCAGGTTTTTCTTCACATCCGCCACAAATTCCTTGCGCAGCAGTGTCTGTTCCTTCTTCTCTGCCTCGGTCAGTCCTTCGGCTTTTGATTTTCTGTATAATTCATTAATTCTGTCGATTTTTGACTGTTCCATTATCCTATTGTCTCCATAATAAAATCTGCGATATGAAAGCTTTCACTCTTATCGGCTTTAAAAATTGTTCCTGTGAAATCATCATCAATGATATGATGTAAAATGCATACATCTGCACCATTTGCGATCACCATATCCGCGCCGGAAAGCGTTGCGATCTTTGCTGCGGTGAGTTTTGTCGCCATGCCGCCGGTTCCGACATCACTTCCGGTAGAACCTTTTGCCATTCCAAGCAGTTTTGCATCAATTTTATCAACCACTTTGATCAGTTTTGCCTCCGGATTTTTATGCGGATCATCCGTAAACAGTCCATCAATATCCGATAATAAAATCAGAAGATCTGCCCCTACCAGCGAAGAAACGATAGCCGACAATGTATCATTGTCACCAAACTGCATTTCATAAGTAGAAACCGTATCATTTTCATTTACGATTGGGATCACTCCAAGCCGAAATAACTCTTCAAATGTGTTTTTGGCATTTTTCCTCGACACCGGGTTTACCATTGTATTTTTTGTCATCAGGATCTGTCCTGCGATCTGGTTATACTCTGCAAACATTCTCTGATATGTCATCATGAGTCTTGCCTGACCAACCGCCGCACATGCCTGTTTTGTTGAAATATCCTTCGGTCTCTCATTCAGACCGATTGTCTGACGTCCCACTGCGATCGCACCGGAACTTACCAGACATACATCCATTCCGCGGTTTCTCATGTCGCAAAGCTCGCGCACAAGATGCTCTAGCTTCGTAAAATTCAGATTTCCGGTCTCTCCCCTGTTTAAAGAAGAGGAACCGATTTTTACAACTACTCTTTTTTTCTTGGTAAAATCAAATTCTTTCTCGTTCATGTTGCCCCTTTTGATGCATCTGTTCTTTGTGTCATTGACTATATCTATGATCCAGCCGATCATGATATAGGTAAAATTTTGAGCTATTTACCACTTTATCATATCTTAATCCAAATATCAAAAAACTTTTTATTCTTTTTTCTTCTTCCGCTTCTTCCTGATCGATCTCACCACAATGACCACAACTGCTGCGATCACTACCCACACAAAAATGATCGGCAGGGATCCTAAAAATCCTATGACGAAACTGCGGATACCACGGCCTACCTGATATAAGCTGTCGCCAAACCGGTCTTTTATCTCTGCAAAAAAGCTTTTCTCTCCGGTTTCCGTAATACGCTCTACTTCATCCACATCCACATTCACTGTACTGTAATCAATCTGATTGTCGAGCATCCGAAGCTGGCTTCCATAATTTTCCAATTCATACCGCACCTCTGATAATTTACTTTCTATAGCCAGAAGATCCTCCATGTTTTCCGCACTGGAAAGTAATTCCATCAGGCGTTCCTGCTCTGTCTCCAATGCTTTTTTGCGGCTCTCCACATCCACATACTGTAAGGTCACATCCTCGACAGATTCATTTTTCTGCGTTACATTACCAATCTCGCTCACCACATCTACAAACTGATTTAATTCTGCGGTTGGGATTCTTATCGTATAACTTGCATATCTGGTATTGTTATAATAATAACTATGGCCACTCACTGAAGAATTTTCAATATAGCCGCCCAGCTCGGCTGTTTTCTCGCTTAAATTGCTGAGCACAGAGTCAAACTCTGTCGTCTGCAAAGACAGATAAACGGTGCGGATCAATTTCCGTCCGGCGGCCACCTGTCCATCCAGCCCATTTTCTGATGTGATTCCTTCCTCTGCTGCTATTTCCCCCTCATTTTTATAATCCTCGTTCTCAATAGCGGCATTCATACTGCTTTCCCCGGATGCAAAATCCGACATGGTCTCCATGCTCTTACTGCCACATCCGGCTGCAACAGACAACATAAAGACCACGCATAAAACTATCCAACACTTTTTCTTCATCGAACCCCTCCTTTTCCCATGCCAGACGAAACCTGTCATGCCTCTCTGGCAAAAACATATGATATTCTTTATT
>OCLU01000284.1_pt1 | contig 9057 bp, 8 predicted proteins | sample 1538861 | NCBI WGS metagenome assembly OCLU01 (sample SAMN04571730, study PRJEB22368) | human gut metagenome | biome: human gut; material: stool | host: Homo sapiens | place: Luxembourg | collected 2012-12-07
GAGATGTTGCAAGGTGACTGGAGTTCAGACGTGTGCTCTTCCGATCTGCAGCTCCGGCAGCAGCAGGCGGACAGACAGTAGAGGCTCCGATGCCAGGTAAGATCCTTGACATCAAAGTTAAAGTTGGTGACGCAGTTGGTTATGGTCAGTGTGTAATCGTTATGGAAGCAATGAAGATGGAGACAGAGATCGTAGCTCCGGCAGCAGGAACTGTTGCATCCATCAACGTAAGCACAGGCGATTCCGTTGAGACAGGTGCAGTTCTGGTTACCTTAAACTAAGCAGGAGGTGCCACACGTGAATATACTTTCAGTTTTCGCGGAGCTGCTCGCCCAGTCAGGTTTTGCCGCAATCACCTGGCAGCAGTGCGTAATGCTCCTTGTATCCTTCGTTTTATTATATCTTGCAATCAAGAAGCAGTTTGAACCGCTCCTTCTGCTCCCGATCGCATTCGGTATGTTCCTTGCGAACCTTCCGCTTGCGGGTCTTATGAATGAGGCAGATCACTGGTATCAGTCCGGTGTGTTAAGAATTATGTACATGGGCGTTAAGTCCAGCTTATTCCCGTGCCTGATCTTCATGGCAGTCGGTGCGATGACAGACTTCGGTCCGTTGATCGCGAACCCGGTCAGCCTTCTTCTCGGTGCAGCCGCTCAGTTCGGTATCTATGTTGCATTTGCACTTGCAAATGCAACCGGACTTTTCACACCGGGTGAGTGTGCAGCGATCGGTATCATCGGCGGTGCTGATGGCCCGACCGCGATCTATATCGCAAATAACCTGGCTCCGGATCTTGTAGCTCCGATCGCCGTAGCCGCATATTCCTACATGGCTCTGATCCCGCTGATCCAGCCGCCGATCATGAAGCTCCTTACAACAAAGAAAGAGCGTCAGATCGTTATGAAGCAGTTAAGAAAAGTCAGCAAAGTCGAGAAGGTTGTATTCCCGGTATTCGTTGTTCTGTTCTGCTCCCTGCTTCTTCCGTCCGTAGCACCGCTTCTTGGTATGCTGATGCTCGGTAACCTGTTCCGTGAGTCCGGCGTTACCGGAAGACTTTCCGATACCGCACAGAACGCACTCTGCAACATCGTTACGATCATGCTCGGCACAACCGTAGGCGCTACAGCAAACGGAGAGATCTTCCTCCGTGTCCAGACACTGGCTATCATTGCAATGGGTCTTCTTGCTTTCGCGTTTGCGACAGTCGGAGGTATCCTGCTTGGTAAAGTCCTGTGTGCGATCACAGGCGGCAAGATCAACCCGTTAATCGGTTCTGCAGGTGTATCTGCCGTTCCGATGGCAGCCCGTGTATCCCAGACGGTTGGTGCAAAGGAAAATCCGACCAACTTCCTTCTGATGCACGCTATGGGTCCGAACGTAGCAGGTGTTATCGGTTCTGCAGTAGCAGCCGGTTACTTCATGCTGATGTTCAAGGCCTGATCGAATCCCTTCGAAACGGAACCAGAAGTTGAAATTCATTCCGTATCGTGGTATATTTTTACAGGAATTAAAAGCAGTTCAGGCCTGTCTGAGGAGAACAGGCAGGCCTTTTAACTGCAAATATAAATAAAGGAGGCTTTATTGTGGCTAATAAAGTTATGTCATTACACGATGCCGTAGAGAAGTACGTACATGATAACGATGTACTCTGCCTCGGCGGATTTACAACAAACCGTAAACCGTACGCTGCTGTTTACGAGATCCTTCGTCAGGGTAAAACTGGTTTTGTAGGCTGGTCCGGTCCGGCAGGCGGAGACTGGGACTCCTTAATCGGTGAGGGTCGTGTAAGAGCTTACATCAACTGCTACACAGCAAACTCTGGTTATACAAACGTTGCACGTCGTTTCCGTGCCGCAATCGAGAAAGGTGAGCTTACATATGAGGACTACTCCCAGGACGTTCTTATGTTACAGCTTCACGCAGCTTCCCTTGGTCTTCCGTACCTCCCGGTAAGAATGATGCAGGGCTCCGGTCTTGTTAAATTCTGGGGTATCAGCGAAGAGAAGAGAAAAACAATGGAAGGCGTTGACAACTTAAAGTGCGTAGATATCGAGAACCCGTTTGAGCCGGGCGAGAAGCTTCTTGCTGTTCCGGTTCCGAAGCTTGACTGCGCGATCATCCATGTACAGCAGGCATCTCCGGATGGAACCTGCATCATCGAGGGTGATGAGTTCCACGATGTTGATATCGCAATCGCTGCAAAGCGTACGATCGTTACCTGCGAGGAGATCGTAAGTGATGAATATATCCGCCGTGATCCTACAAAGACAAGAATCTTCGGCGAGTGCGTAGACGCTGTCGTTCGTACTCCGTACGGTGCATGGCCGGCACAGTGCTATGGCTACTATGATGATGATGATAAGGGACTTAAGGAGTACGATAAGGCTTCCAAGTACCTTGACGCTGAAGATGCAAAGGCACAGCTCGCAAAGGCTGCTGCAAAGGCTGAGAAGGCTGCTGCTGCGAAACCGGAAGACGAGAAGCTTGCAAAGGCTGCAGAAGTTGCAAAACAGGCTGCAGAGGATGCTGCTAACGGCACAAAGATTCCGGAGACCTTCAAGGATTACCTCCAGAAATACGTATACGGCTGCAAGGATCAGGATGATCTTCTTAATGTCCTTGGCGGCGCTCGCCTCATGAACCTTAAGAATGAGCCGCATCTTGGCTATTCTACCAGACATTAATTGAGGGAGGGAAAATCTAAAATGGCTGATTATACAAAGTATACAAAGCAGGAAATGCAGGCTTACGCCATCGCAAAAAATATTAAAGAAAATCAGATCGTTATCGTTGGTACCGGTCTTCCGTTAATCGGTGCATCCCTGGCAAAACGTGTTGTTTGCCCGAGCTGCCATCCGATCGTAGAGAGTGGTCTTATGGATTGTTCTCCGATCGAGGTTCCGCGTTCTGTAGGTGACAACCGTTTCATGGCTCACTGTGCAGTACAGTGGCCGAACATTCGTTTCGTAGGTTTCGAGGCTAATGAGTGGTTACATGATGCTGATCGTATGATCGCATTCATCGGTGGCGCTCAGATCGACCCGTACGGAAACGTTAACTCTACCTGTATCTTTGGTAAGGGTGATTATGTTAAACCTACCACACGTTTCACCGGTTCTGGCGGTGCAAACGGAATCGCTACCTTCTGCAACACCATCATCATGATGCAGCATCAGAAGAGAAGATTCATGGATCATGTTGACTACATCACAAGCTGTGGCTGGATGGACGGCCCTGGCGGACGTGAGAGAGCAGGTCTTCCGGGCAACCGTGGACCGCAGATGGTAGTTACAGATCTTGGTATCATGAAGTTCGACGAAGAGACCAAGAGAATGTACCTTGCTTACTACTATCCATTCTCCTCTCCGGAAATGGTTCAGGAGAACACAGGTTTCGAGATCGATACCACAAGAGCTCAGCTTATGGAAGGTCCGGATCCGGAGATCATCCGCGTAATTCGTGAAGAGATCGACCCAGGTCAGGCATTCATCAAAGTTCCGAAGGAAACAAAGTAATCGAAACTGATTTAAAGTGAAATCATAAATGCCGCGGTCAGCGGCTGGCAAAATCCGCTGACCGCAGTGATCGCGTATATAAGGAGGAAGAACATGGGCTACTTTTCCATGCCGAAATATTTCCAGAACATGCCTACCGTTGGTAAGGCATTAGTTAATCCGAATGCGGAAAACGAGACAGAGATCAAAGAGATCGAGAAGCAGATCCACGACAAAGTTACTGAGATCCTTGCTGCTGGCATCACAACAGAAGAGAAGTTAAATGAGCGTGGTCAGTTATCCGCAATGCAGCGTATCAACGCTCTTGTAGATGAGGGAACATTCTGCCCGTTAAACAGCCTTTTCAACCCGAACGACAATAAGATGGGTTCCACAAACATCATCAACGGTCTCGGATGTGTAAACGGCAAATGGGTTTACATCATCGCTTCTGATAACAAGAAGATGGCTGGTACATGGGAACCGGGACAGGCAGAGAACCTGATCCGCTGCTCCGATGCTGCTAAGATGTTAAATCTTCCGTTAATCTACTTATTAAACTGCGCAGGCGTAGACTTCCCGTATCAGGATCAGGTTTACCCGAACAGACGCGGCGGCGGTACTCCGTTCTTCCGTAACGCAGAGTTAAACCAGTTAGGCATTCCGGTAATCGTAGGCATCTACGGTACAAACCCGGCCGGCGGCGGATACCACAGCATTTCCCCGACAATCCTGATCGCACACAGCCAGGCTAACATGGCAGTCGGCGGTGCTGGTATTCTTTCCGGTATGAACCCGAAGGGATATATCGACGAGGAGGCTGCTGAGCAGATCGTTGCTGCCCAGATCGAGAACAGCAAGAAGCACGTTCCGGCTCCGGGCTCCGTTCCGATCCACTATGACGAGACAGGATTCTTCCGTGAGGTTTACGAGAACGACTACGGCGTAATCGAGGGCATCAAGAAGTACATCAGCTACCTTCCGGCATACAACCTCGAGTTCTTCCGTGTTGATGATCCGCAGAGACCGTGTCTTCCGGCAGAAGATCTTTACAGCATCATTCCGATGAACGGAAAACGTCCGTACGACATCTACGACGTAATCGGCCGTCTCTTCGATGGTTCTCAGTTATATGAGTACAAGAAGGGCTATGGTCCGGAGATGGTAACAGGTCTTGCAAAGGTTAACGGACTTTTAGTTGGTGTGATCGCGAATACTCAGGGCCTTCTTATGAACTATCCGGAGTATAAGCAGAACTCCGTTGGTATCGGCGGAAAGCTGTACCGTCAGGGTCTCATCAAGATGAACGAGTTCGTAACCTTATGTGCCCGTGACCGTATTCCGCTGATCTGGTTACAGGATACAACAGGTATCGATGTAGGCGACGAAGCAGAGAAGGCTGAATTACTTGGTTTAGGTCAGTCCCTGATCTACTCCATCGAGAACTCCAAGCTTCCGTCTCTCGAAATTACTCTTCGTAAAGCAAGCGCTGCTGCTCACTATGTGCTTGGTGGACCGCAGGGTAACAATACAAACGTATACTCCCTTGGTACAGCTGCATGTGAGTACTATGTAATGCCGGGTGAAACCGCTGCAAACGCTATGTACTCCAGAAAGCTTGTTAAGGCAAGCAAGGCAGGAGAAGATCTTGCTCCGATCATCAAGAAGATGAACGATATGATCCAGCTGTATCATGAAAAGTCCCGTCCGGCATACTGCGCTAAGGTTGGTATGGTAGATGAGATCGTTGACATGACAGATATCCGTCCGTACATTCAGGCATTTACAGAGGCTGCTTACCAGAATCCGAAGTCTATCTGCCCGATGCACCAGATGGTAACACCGCGTGCAATTCGCGAGTGGAATGACGCTCACAAGGCTTGATTTTGACTGAAGGATAGAGTAAAATGATATGTATCCAGGCCGGGGGAGTCTTTCTCTGGCCTGGATATACTGGTATAACAAAGCCAGTTTCATTTTACATTTTCAGTATACCCGGAGGTTATTATGAGTGCAATTTACACCCTGGGAATTGACGTTGGATCCACGGCTTCCAAATGCATTATGCTTAAGGATGGCCAGGAGATCGTAGCGAAATCCCTGATCGATGTAGGTGCAGGTACCAGCGGCCCCCAGCGTGCGATCGACGCAGTGCTGGAAAACGCAGGCATGAAAAAAGAGGATATGGCTTTTACCCTGGCAACAGGTTATGGCCGTAATTCCTTAATGAATTTTGCAGACAAACAGATGAGTGAGTTATCCTGCCACGCAAGGGGAGCTTACTTCCTGTTCCCTGACGTTCATACCGTCATTGATATCGGCGGCCAGGACGTTAAGGTCCTTCATATTGATAACGGTGCAATGACCAATTTCCAGATGAACGATAAGTGCGCTGCAGGAACCGGAAGATTTCTGGATGTTATGGCAGGCGTTCTTGAGGTTAAGGTCCAGGATCTGGGACATCTTGATTCCCTGTCCAAGAAGAGAGTGGAGATCAGCTCCACATGTACCGTGTTTGCGGAGAGTGAGGTTATCAGCCAGCTGTCGATGGGAACCGATAAGTGCGATATTATCGCGGGTATCCACCGCTCCGTGGCTCACCGTGTCACTGGACTCGCCCATAGGATCGGAGTTGTTCCGGCACTCGTTATGACTGGCGGAGTTGCTCAGAACGAGGGTGTAGTCAAGGCTCTTCAGAATGAGCTTGGTTGTGAGATCCACAGATCTCCTCTGACACAGTATAACGGTGCGCTTGGTGCAGCTTTATATGCATATCAGGCAGCAAGCCGCCGCGCATAATCATTATTAGTTTATGCAGATCTTTGGCTGTAAATAACATAAGCAGCCATGTTTGATAAGAAATGGAGGATATTTATTATGGCAAAGCAGGTTAGCCCTGGTGTTCTTGCGCTGCGTAAAGTCGTAGATGACGTTCATAAAGACGCGCGCGAAGCCAAAAAGAGAGGCGAGTTAGTTGGTTGGTCTTCTTCCAAATTCCCGTGCGAGCTCGCAGCAGCATTTGATTTAAACGTTATGTACCCGGAGAACCAGGCAGCTGGTATCGCAGCAAACCGTTATGGTGAGCTTATGTGTCAGGCAGCTGAGGATCTTGGTTACGACAACGATATCTGCGGATACGCACGTATCAGCCTTGCTTACGCAGCCGGTGTCCGTGTAGCGCGTAAGTTTGACCCGGAGACAGGTGAGTACATCATCGACCCGAGCACAGGTAAGCCGTTAAAGGACGCAGACGGAAACGTAGTGATCGATGAGGCAACAGGCAAGCCGAAAAAAGATCCGAAGACTCAGACTCCGTATCTTGAGCTTGTAAACCTTCTTGAGCTTGAAAAGCTTCCGGATGGACCAGATAAAGAACGCCGTATTGCAGCGATTTCCCCGATCCGTCAGATGCAGATCCCGCAGCCGGATTTCGTTCTTTGCTGCAACAACATCTGTAACTGTATGACAAAGTGGTATGAGAACATCGCCCGTATGTGCAATGTTCCGCTTATCATGATCGATATCCCGTACAACAACACTGTAGAAGTTGCTGATCAGAATGTTCGCTATGTTCGTGGACAGTTTGATAAGGCAATCAAGCAGTTAGAGGAACTCACAGGCAAGAAGTTCGACGAGAAGAAGTTCGAGCATGCATGTGAGAACGCAAACCGTACAGCAAAGGCATGGTTAAAAGTCTGTGATTACTTACAGTACAAACCGGCTCCGTACAGTGGTTTCGACCTGTTCAACCATATGGCTGACGTTGTAACCGCACGTGCAAGAGTTGAAGCTGCTGAGGCATTTGAGCAGTTAGCAAAAGACCTTGACGAGACGATCGCTAAGGGCGAGACAACAACTCCGTTCCCGGAGAAATACCGTGTAATGTTCGAGGGTATTCCGTGCTGGCCGAAGCTTCCGGCACTGTTCAAACCGTTAAAGGCTAACGGCGTCAACGTAACAGCAGTTGTATACGCACCGGCATTCGGTTTCGTATATAATGGTCTGGATGAGATGGCACGTGCTTACTACAAAGCACCGAACTCTGTATGTATCGAGCAGGGTGTTGCATGGCGTGAAGGCATCTGCCGTGACAACAAGGTAGATGGCGTTCTCGTTCACTACAACAGAAGCTGTAAGCCGTGGTCCGGTTACATGGCAGAGATGCAGCGCCGCTTCACAAAGGATCTTGGTATTCCGTGCGCAGGATTCGATGGTGACCAGGCTGACCCGCGTAACTTCAATGCCGCTCAGTACGAGACACGAGTACAGGGTCTTGTAGAGGCTATGGAAGCAAACATCCAGGCAAAGGAGGCTAAATAGACCATGAGTATCAACGCATTATTTGACGAATTTAAGGTAAAAGCTGCAACTCCAAAACAGCAGCTTGCTGAATATAAAGCACAGGGCAAGAAGGTCATTGGCGTTCTCCCGTACTACGCTCCGGAAGAGCTTGTATACGCTGCAGGCATGGTTCCGATGGGAATCTGGGGCTCCAACAACAAGACGATCAGCCGTGCAAAAGAGTATTGTGCAACCTTCTACTGCACGATTGCTCAGCTCGCACTTGAGATGCTCCTTGACGGAACTATGGATCAGTTAGACGGAATCATCACACCAACAATCTGTGATACATTACGTCCGATGAGCCAGAACTTCCGTGTTGCTATGGGCGACAAGATGAAAGTTATCTTCCTTGCTCATCCGCAGAACCGTTTCGAAGAGTTCGGACTTAAGTTCTGTGAGGAGGAGTACGCAAACGTTAAGGCTGATCTCGAGGAAGTATGTGGCCACGAGATCACCAACGATGCGATCCTTGACGCAATCAAGGTTTACAACAAGAGCCGTGCAGCCCGCCGTGAGTTCGTAAAACTCGCTAACGAGCACTGCGACGTTGTAACTCCTACAAAGCGTTCTGCAGTATTAAAGGCATTCTTCTTCATGGAGAAACCGGAATATACAGCAAAACTCGAAGAGTTAAACAAAGAGCTCGCAGCTCTTCCGGTATGTGACTGGAAGGGAACAAAGGTTGTTACATCCGGTATCATCGTAGACAACCCGAAGCTTCTTGAGATCTTCGAGAATAACAACATCGCGATCGCAGCTGATGATGTTGCTCATGAGAGCCGTTCCTTCCGTACAGATGTTCCGGAGGACGAGCAGGATGCTCTCAGAGCTCTTGCAAAACAGTTTGCAAACATGGACTACGATATCCTTCTTTACGATCCGCAGTCTTCCAAGAACCGCCGTGGCGAGTTCGTAGCTGACATGGTTAAGAAGAGCGGTGCTCAGGGTCTTGTACTCTTCATGCAGCAGTTCTGCGATCCGGAGGAGATGGAGTATCCGTACCTCAAGAAAGCTCTCGACAACGCAGGTATCCCGCACATCAAGCTTGGTGTTGACCAGCAGATGAGAGACTTCGGACAGGCTGCAACTGCTATCGAGGCATTTGCGGATGTTCTTGAGATGAGAAAGTAAATAATTCATAATAAATAGGGGCAGGCGTTCCTGTTTCTTAGTGTTCACAGATCGGAAGAGCGTCGTGTAGGGAAAGAGTGTAGATCTC
>OCLU01000304.1_pt1 | contig 8833 bp, 8 predicted proteins | sample 1538861 | NCBI WGS metagenome assembly OCLU01 (sample SAMN04571730, study PRJEB22368) | human gut metagenome | biome: human gut; material: stool | host: Homo sapiens | place: Luxembourg | collected 2012-12-07
ACTCTTTCCCTACACGACGCTCTTCCGATCTGCTGCTTCAGATTTTTTCTTACGTTTTACGCTTGGTTTCTCGTAGTGTTCTCTTTTACGAATCTCCTGCTGGATACCTGCTTTTGCGCAGTTTCTCTTGAAACGACGTAAAGCGCTATCTAAAGTCTCGTTTTCTTTTACAATTACACTAGACATTATCTCACACCTAACCTCCCTCCAGTTGCGTATTGTGCATATTCAACTGTTTGGGTAATATTTATTGCACTATATAGCATTATAACATATTTCCCCAGTTCGTCAACCTATTTTTGAAAGAATTTCAGATTTTTATTTGAAATTATTTTACGGTAATCTGAACTTTAACAGTTTTCCCATTCGCTGTGACAAGAATGGTTGTCTTTCCTTTCCGAATGCCCCGGACAACACCTTTACTGTTTACTGTAGCGACTTTCTTGTTCTTAGACTGATATGCTATTTTTGTTTTTGGCATTGCAGTGGCTTTGATCGTCGCTTTTTTACCCTTTTTTATAGCAAGCGATGTCTTAGTCACATCCAATGTTTTTCCTGAGAATGAAACAACTGCAGGTGTATATTCCTTTTCTGATCTGTTAAGATAATACCAGCAACCACTGTTTTTTCCATTCTCATAATTTTGCTTTACAACTGATTTCTTATCTACAGTAAGTGTCACATCATCAACATAAATACTTCCCTTATATGCCTTATTAAAACCAGAGATGAACAGATGTCCATACACACTTCCCTTTGATGCAGAAATCCTGTCACAGTTATCCAATGATATTTTCACATTGACAACATAAAAATCACCATATTTTTTTACTTCTTTCGAATTCTTATCATAAGAATATCCTTCTTTCGAAGACTGTGCCATTCCGGCATATGTATCGCCATTTTTGCCTGTAAAAAAATTAACTGTAGGTTTTACCCAGATTCTTCCAGTTTTCATATAAACGGCTGGTACATAAATTTTTGTCTGAAATACATAAGTCTTTCCAAAAGTAATTTTTTTATTGGAAATCAGGCTCTTTACATATATCCCGCTGTCATCTCCACTTGCTGCATTCCTGGCAAAATCAACATTTATCTCTAATGCTTTTGTTTTCGCAGCAGCGATTACTTCACTGCTTTCACCTGCAAAAATAAACGTAAACATCATTGCAAATGCCATAACCACAGCAATCATCTTTTCCTTTATTTTCATCTGCATTTTCTCTCCTCTGTATTAAACAAACATTTAACGCAGTTTAAAACGCTCTACAAGGCCCTCTAAGGAATCTGCTTCTGCAGAAAGTTCTTCACTGGTAGCAGATGTTTCTTCCGATGCTGCAGAGTTGCTCTGGATTGCGTCGCTGATTTGTTTCGTGCTGTCTTCGATCTCTTTTACAAAGGCTGCCTCACGATCAGATGCCGTACGGATCGTTGCTACCTCACCCACAATAGCATCCAGTTCGTTCAGAACATCCGTCAGGGATTCTGCCGTCTGCTGTGTCACCTGATTACCGTGTTCTACTTCATTCTGGTTCTCTGTCAAAAGCTGTTTTGACGTATCTGCAGAATTTGCACTGCTCTCAGCAAGCATACGGATCTGCTCTGCAACAACTGCAAATCCTTTTCCTGCCTCACCGGCTCTTGCTGCCTCAATAGATGCATTTAAGGACAACAGATTTGTCTGTGATGCAATACTCTCAATTTCTTCGATAACCTGTCCGATTTCCTTGGATGTCACGGAAATACGCTCCATTGCCTCTGTCAGTTCTGTCATCTTCTGCTGGCTTACCGCTGCTGTTGTTCCAACGTCTTTCGCTTTATCATGTACAATATCAATCGACTTACTTGTTCCAAGAATCTGTTCTGTGATTTCTGAAACGCTCTGTGCTAAAGAATCAACGGCCACTGCCTGATCCGTTGCATTTTTGGCAAGATCCTGTGCGCTGACTGCAAGCTGGTCGGATCCCTGTGCCACCTGATTCGAAGATTCACGGATTGATTTTAAAGCATCACTAACATGTTCTGTTGTTGCAATCAGTTTTGCATGCACCGTATCAAATTCTCCCACATAAGCATCCCTGCATCCGGATTTTACCGTATAATCACCTTTTGCAAATGCATCCAGAATATGATTAAGATCTCCTATAATCCGTTGCAGCGTAGTTGCTGTTTTGCGAAAATCTTCTGCAAGTTCTCCGATCTCATCCTCCGACTGATAAGCAATTTCAATATCAAGTTCTCCACCAGAGATTTTTTCTGCCACACTACTTAGTTCCCTGACCGGTTCTACAATATAGTGTATCAGCATCTTAGCCCGTTTCAATGTTGCCAGAATACTGCAGACTGTTATAATCGCAAGCACAACAATACCTCCGGCAAGCACAAAATACTCTGTTGCAGACGGAACAATTTTTACTGCAAACATTAAAAATACTGCAAACGCCACGCTGACCACATATAAAACTATGATCATTTCAAAGCTTCCGTTTACCTTTTCTTTAATACTCTTATTTTTAAATTCCATTTCTTTATCCATCTTTTGCCTCCATAGCTAAAAAGCTGTCATCTTCCGTGATTCTTCAGTTGCGGGACAATCATGCTAAACAGCTTTCAGGAAAGCTGTGCCTCAAGTGCTGTTTTTGCCTCTGCGATCGCCTCCAAAATACCAGCCGGATTTTTGCCTCCCGCCTGTGCCATATTTGGACGTCCGCCGCCGCCACCGCCGACTTTGCCGGCAATGCTCTTGATCAGGTTTCCTGCATGCGCTCCCTGTTTCATTGCTGCATCAGTTGCCATAACGATCAGATTTACTTTTCCTTCACAGGAAGAAGCAAGTACGATCACACCTTCACCAAGCTGTTCTTTTAACTGGTCTCCAAGATCACGCAGACCGTTCATATCTACACCGTCTACGGCAGAAGCAAGTAATTTCACACCTTTTACTTCCACAATCTGATCCATGACATCTCCAAGCGCCTCTTTTGCTGCTTTGCTCTTTAAGGACTCGTTTTCGCTGGTCAGTGCTTTGATCTCTGCCTGCATATGCTCGATTTTCTCTGTTAATGTCGCCGGTGTTGCCTTTGCCGCTTTCGCTGCCTCTAAAAGTTCTTTCTCTAAATTGCGATAGTAAGCAAATACGTTGTCTCCGGTCAGTGCCTCGATTCTGCGGACGCCTGCTGCAACACCATTTTCAGAGATGATCTTGAATGCTGCTATTTCGGATGTATTCTTTACATGAGTACCACCACAGAATTCTTTGGAAAAATCTCCCATGGATACCACACGGACAGTCTCACCGTATTTTTCGCCAAATAACGCCATGGCTCCTGTCTTTTTCGCCTCATCTACAGTCATCACATCTGTGCGTACCGGAATTGCCTCTGCGATCTTATCATTGACGATCTTTTCTACTTTTTCAAGTTCCTCCGGTGTCATGGCTGCAAAATGACTGAAATCGAAACGGGTACGCTCGCCATCCTGATAGGAACCTGCCTGCTCTACGTGGGTTCCTAATACTTCACGCAATGCTTTCTGCAGTAAATGTGTTGCGGAATGGTTCTTACAGATCTTTGCACGGAGTGCTGCATCTACCGAAAGATCTGCCTCATCTCCTGTTTTCATCATACCGGAGATCATCTTTCCGACATGTCCTACTTTTCCGCCAAGTAATTTGATCGTATCCTCTACCTGGAATTCTCCGGTTGCAGTGCGGATGATACCCTTATCTCCCTGCTGTCCACCCATGGTAGCATAGAATGGAGTCTGTTCTACGATCACGGTTCCAACCTCTCCATCAGATAATGCCTCAACGATCTCCGTCTCTGTGGTAAGTACGGTAATTTTTGACTTGCAGTTTAAGGAATCATAGCCTACAAACTCTGTGGTAACAGAAGGATCGACAGACTCATATACTGTCTCATCAGCGCCCATGTAGTTTGTCACTTTGCGGGCTTTTCTCGCTGTGGTACGCTGTACTTCCATCGCCTTTTTGAATCCCTCTTCATCGACAGAAAATCCTTTTTCTTCGAGGATCTCCTGTGTCAGATCCATCGGGAATCCATAAGTATCATAAAGTTTAAATGCATTCTCACCGGAAAGAACCTTTACGCCGTCTGCTTCCATCTGTTTTTCCATATCAGAAAGGATGGAAAGTCCCTGATCGATCGTTTTTCCAAATTTTTCTTCTTCCTGGGATAATACTTTAAAGATAAAATCTTTTTTCTCTTCAAGTTCCGGATAACCATCCTTGCTCTCATTGATTACGGTAGCAGCCAGTTTCGCCATGAAGATACCGTCAATACCGAGCATTCTTCCGTGTCTTGCCGCGCGGCGGATGATACGGCGGAGTACATAGCCGCGTCCCTCATTTGAAGGCATGATACCATCTGAGATCATAAACGTTGCAGAACGGATATGATCGGTAATCAGACGGATGGACACATCATCTAATGCATCTACCTGATACTTTTTGCCGGACATCTCACATACCTTGTCGCGGATCGCTTTCATGGTATCAATATCAAATACGGAATCTACATCCTGCATCACAACAGCCAGACGCTCTAATCCCATACCGGTATCAATGTTTTTCTGCGCAAGCTCTGTGTAACCGCCCTTACCGTCACCCTCGAACTGGGTAAATACGTTGTTCCATACCTCCATGAAACGGTCACAGTCACAGCCTACTTTACAGTCTGGTCTGCCGCAGCCATATTTCTCTCCACGGTCATAATAGATCTCTGAACAAGGACCGCAAGGACCAGCGCCATGCTCCCAGAAGTTATCACATTCTCCGGTCTCCGGATCACGGTAAAATCTTGTGATCCTCTCTGCCGGAACACCTACTTCTTTGTTCCAGATCTCGAATGCCTCATCATCTTCCCCATAAATAGACGGATACAGTCTGTCCTCCTCAAGGCCGAGAACCTGTGTCAAAAACTCCCATGACCAGTGGATTGCTTCATGTTTAAAGTAATCACCAAATGAGAAATTGCCAAGCATCTCAAAAAATGTCAGGTGACGTGCTGTCTTACCGACATTCTCAATATCACCGGTACGGATACACTTCTGACATGTGGTTACCCTTCTTCTCGGCGGTATTTCCTGACCTGTGAAATATGGCTTAAGCGGTGCCATACCTGCATTGATCAATAGTAAACTGTTATCATTGTGTGGTACCAATGAAAAACTCTTCATCGCAAGATGTCCCTTGCTTTCAAAAAACCCAAGATACATTCTGCGCAATTCATTTTCTCCATAAAACTTCTTCACGACAAGTTCCTCCAACGTTGTATAAATTATTTCATGCCCTGTCTTTTTGCAGGGTCACGACGGCATTATTCTTTTCCGGCATTTCCGGAAGCTGCAGTGTCTTTTTTCGCTTTGCTTTTCTCTGCCCATTTTCTGCCGGCAAATACTCCAGCAACTGCAACAGCTGCAAGAATTACCATTATTAACACATAATGTACAAACCATCCAAATACTGCCATAAATACCCCTGCCTTTCTATCTTCTATAACTTATTCAGTATAACGCACTTTTTTCCTATGCGTCAAGCGTTAACATGTTACTATTCACTCGTACCTCGTTCCAGTAACGGATTTTGCCGATGCTTCGCATTCCAAATCGGCAAAATCTGCTGCCACCACTGTATCATACGGCATTTTCAGTTCAGAAAATGCCTGCCTGTGAACAGTAGCGTTAACACTACTGTTCCTCAATCAGGAAAACCTGATTTTCATGTGTGATTTCCACCACACGCTCCGCCATCCCCGGATTCCATATTTTATTCTTATAAACCGGGATGTGGGAATAATCCTGCCACATATGCATCGGGAACACATATTCCGCGGATGTGGTCTCCAAAAAATAATCCATTCCGAGTTCCTGATCTGCGCCCTGTCGCGGATCCATCGGAACAAATGCAAGATTGATTGGTTTTCCCGCCAGTTTTTTGATCTGTGTCCGGTATTCCCTGCGCATCCTGCCGTTGATCAGATCTCCCGCCCCTTCCCATGTCCAGTCATTCAAATCTCCTGCATGGAAAAAAGTTGCCCCTCGTGTTTCCACATAAAATGCAACACCTGCATCCGTTGACCGCAGTGTCTCGATCTTCACATCATCCACCTGATATTTTTCGCCTGCCGAAACATAAGTGATCTTCTCTCTGATATCATCCGGGAATCCATGTTTCTGTAAAAAATGCGGGCTCATTTTACAGTCTTTTGAAAGTATATAGTGGATATTTTTATATTTTTCTGCCCAGTGCAGCACATCCATATCAAAATGATCCTGATGTTTATGACTTGCAAACACATAGACTGGTGTGTCCGGCTCGTATTCCGGAATCACACCGCAAAATGTGTATCCTTTGATGCGGTCTCCTGCAAACCAGTCAAAGATCAGCACCTTCTCATCCACTTCCACCAAAAAACAGCTGTGATGTATAAATATTACCTGCATAATTCTCCTTCTGTTATTTCATACGGCGGATGATCTCATTTGCACGGCGGTAAATATCTGCCGGATCAAATCCGATGTCAAATTTCTGGTCTTCATATAAAACTTTTCCATTTACCATAGTCAGTTTTACATTCTGCTTGCTTCCGCTGTATACAAGATTTTTCACGATATTATTTTCCGGCTGCATGTTCGGCTGGTTCAGATCGATCATGACAAGGTCTGCTTTTTTGCCAACCGCAAGACTGTCACAGTCAAATAACTGCATAGCATGTGCACCGCCTGTGGTTGCCATATATAAGATCTCATCGGCGCTGACGCACTCCGCATCCATTTCACGCACCTTTGCAAGTGCAGAAGTCAAAAACATCTCACGGAACATATCCAAGCAGTTGTTGCTTGCCGGGCCATCGGTTCCGATCGCCATGGAGATTCCCTCATCCACAAAACGTTTGGTCGGACAGATACCGGAAGCAAGTTTTAAGTTGGAAGCCGGGTTTGTCACTGCTGTCAGTTTTTTCTTCTTGTAAATTTCAAAATCAGCATCCTCAAACCATACACAGTGGTAACCGCCGCCGCCGTACTCGTACATACCAAGTGCATCCGTAAGCTGTGTCGGTGTCATACCCCAGCGCTCTTTGCACTCTGCCACTTCCAGTTTTGTTTCGGAATTGTGCAGCCATACCGGGGATTTTAATTTCTGTGCCAGTTTTGCCACGCCCTCCATCAGTTCTTTTGATGTCGTGTATTCTGCATGAAATCCCACGATAAAGCTTGTCAGGTCGCTCATCTCATTGACAATGTGATAATTTTCCTCCATCAACTCTACCGTGCCGCCAAAGTTGTTTAATCCGCTGGTCTGAACGGTACGGAATCCGGTATCTACCGATGCCTTTGCATCGATCGGCGGGAAGAAGTACATATCAAAGTTGGACGTAATACCGCTGGTTAAATATTCCATAATTCCAAGGATGTTAAGCCAGTATACATCATCTTCGGTAAGCTGTCCTTCTTTTGGGAATACCTGTTTGTTCAGCCAATCCTGCAGTGGAAGGTCGTCCGCATAGGAACGCAAAAATGTCATTGCCGTGTGGGTGTGCGCATCTTTAAATCCCGGCATTAAAAGGTTGCCTTTTGCGTCAATCTCGCGCTCCCATACCAAAACTTCACCGTTTTTGCAGACAGCATCCACGCCTGTCTTACCGTCCCCGATGTAGCAGATTTCTTTTCCTTTTACCCAGAGTTCGCCTTCGGTGATCTGGAATTTGTGGTTTTCTGCCGGAACTAATATTTTTGCGTTGTAGAAACGTATGTTCATTGTTTTTCCTCTTTTCTTTTTGTGTTTTTCGTTCAGTGGATCAAAAAGTGTGACCGCCGTTTTTGATCTACTGAGTTGTAGTAACTTTAATTCTGCTGTGCTCCGATCGCTTTGATCGTTTCAGTTACGAGCGCCTTAAATTTCGGGGCAACGGCGTCAGCCGTCTCCTGAACTTCTGCGTGTGAGAGCGGAATTGATGAGATGCCGCTCGCAAGGTTGGAGATACAGGAGATTCCAAGCACTTTCATTCCCATGTGTTTTGCAGCGATCGCCTCACAGGCAGTACTCATGCCGACGGCGTCAGCACCTAAAGTGCGGCACATGGCGACTTCATGCGGTGTCTCAAACTGCGGTCCGGAGAGTTGGATGTAAGTGCCCTCTTTGATGCGGATCTCAAGTGCTGATGCTGCACGTTTTACAATATCCTGCAGATCTAAGTCATAGATCTGGCTCATATCCGGGAAACGCACACCAAGTTCCTCAATGTTGGCTCCACGGAGCGGTGATGGCACAAAACTTGCAATCTGGTCTTTGATCAGCATGAAATCCCCGGCATGCATGCCAAGCTGGATGCCACCTGCTGCATTGGTGAGAAACAGAACTTCTGCGCCCATCATTTTCATCAGCCTCGTCGGCAAAACAACATCGCTCATCTCATATCCCTCATAATAATGCACACGCCCCTGCATGCACACGACCGGGACATCATCCACATATCCGAAGATAAATCTGCCCTTATGTCCCGGAACCGTCGACACTGGAAATCCTTCAATGTCATGGTAATCTAACGTATCCACCACGCGGATATCATCCGCATAGTCGCCAAGGCCAGAGCCTAAAATCAATGCCACCTTAGGAGTAAAATCAATCTTTGCTTTATAGCTGTCATAGCATTTTAATAATTTTTCGTATGCCGGATTCATAATCATCCTCCATTCTTCTCCTTGTCCTATATTCTGTCAATTCCGGCTTTTCCGGAACTTCTCCCTTCTTGTCTTTCAAAAACAGCTGATGCTTCCTTACTTCATTTTTTCATAATTGAAAAGATCGGAAGAG
>OCLU01000371.1_pt1 | contig 8285 bp, 7 predicted proteins | sample 1538861 | NCBI WGS metagenome assembly OCLU01 (sample SAMN04571730, study PRJEB22368) | human gut metagenome | biome: human gut; material: stool | host: Homo sapiens | place: Luxembourg | collected 2012-12-07
AGATGTTGCAAGGTGACTGGAGTTCAGACGTGTGCTCTTCCGATCTAAAAAACACAGATTTAGCCCCCCGAAAAGGGCTGAAGTGAACAAAAATAACGTAAGAAAATGAGAGAAAAAATAGACCTTTTCTTGCCTTGCGAATACATCGACGATGCGCAGAATGCCTTGTCGGTGCTTCATGAGTACAAGACTGTACAGCATATCCACTTCCTGGTGAGTGCTGATTTTGCCGCTCATCATCAGGTGCCCGAAGGATGTACGTTTGTCATCACCGACCGCCTGGAAAGCAGTAACACCATTGTCAGCATCGCTGAAAATACAGATGCCGACTACGTGATGATCTGTACCCGCCACACCACCATAGGATGGGGAAACAACACGCTGGAGCGATTCCTCAGAGTGGCAGATGATACGGATGCCGTCATGGTTTACGCCGACCACTACAAGATGGTGGAAGGCAAAATGGAGAAACATCCGGTAATTGACTACCAGTCAGGTTCTTTGCGAGATGACTTCGACTTTGGAAGCCTCTGGTGCATCAAGGCACAGGCGCTGGCCGACTACATCGCCCAACCCGACCGCGAAGAGTATCAGTTTGCCGCCCTCTATGACCTCCGTCTCTATCTGAGCCGCGTGGGTGAAATCTTTCATCTCAACGAATTCCTCTATTCAGAAGCCGAACTCGACACCCGTAAGAGCGGCGAGAAGCAGTTTGACTATGTAAACCCGCGCAACCGCGAGGTGCAGATTGAGATGGAAAAGGCATGCACCCAGCATCTGGGCAAGGTGGGCGCCCTGATAGACACCACCTTCTACCGCCAGCCCGACTTCGGTGAGCAGGATTTTGAATACGAGGCATCTGTCATCATCCCCGTCTTCAACCGCGAAAAGACGGTGGCTGATGCCGTGAAGAGTGCGCTGGGACAGAAGGCCAACTTCAAGTTTAACGTCATCGTAGTGAACAACCATTCTACCGACCGCACCGGCGAAATACTGGATGAACTTAAAGCCGACAACATGATACAGATTGTGCCGGAGAGAACCGACCTGGGAATAGGCGGATGCTGGAACGAAGCCATCAACAGCAGTTTCTGCGGAAAGTTTGCCGTACAGCTTGACAGCGATGACCTCTATTCTTCACCAAAGACACTCCAGAAGATAGTAGATGCCTTCTACAAGCAGAAGGCAGCCATGATTATCGGCTCGTACCGCATGTGCGACTTCGACCTCAACACCCTGCCACCGGGACTGATAGACCACAAGGAGTGGACCGATGAAAACGGATGCAACAATGCACTGCGTATCAACGGATTGGGTGCTCCGCGCGCCTTCTTCACTCCGCTGGTCAGACAGATCCAGTTTCCTAACACCTCGTATGGTGAGGATTATGCGCTCGGCTTGGCATTTTCGCGCCGTTACCGCATCGGCAGAATCTACGACGAACTCTACCTCTGCCGCCGCTGGGGAGGTAATAGCGATGCAGCCCTCAGCGTAGAGAAGGTGAACGCCAACAACCTGTATAAGGACCGCCTGCGCACCATGGAACTGAAGGCACGCCAGCACATGCTGCAGGGCAAGGCCGACATTATGGAAGACAGCAGCATCTCGCGTTTCTTCAACCGTCAGCTGGAGGTTTGGACTGATGCGCGCCACCGCTTCCGCGACCTCAAGCATGTAGAAACCCGCCAGTTCTCCGACCAGCTGAAACTGCAGTGGAACCCAGCCCGCATCGTAAGTACGGGCGCCAAGATAGATAAGAAAACCCTGGGCGAGCGCCCTTGTTTCCTTTGCGACAAGAACCGTCCTAAGGAACAGATGTCGAAGCAGATAGACGAGAAATTCCATCTTCTGGTGAATCCGTTCCCGATTCTGCCAGTCCACTTCACCATTCCGGCACGCAAGCATCAGCCTCAGCTCATCTACAAGAATTACGGCGAGATGCACCGCTTCATCAGTCTGCACAGCGACCTGATGGTGTTCTACAACGGTCCGAAGTGTGGTGCATCGGCTCCAGACCATCTTCATTTCCAGGCAGGAACCAACGGCATCCTTCCTCTTCAGACCAATTGGCAGCGTCTTTCCCGCAACCTGACCGACATCATCTCTCTCAATGATGAGGAGAAAATCTCAGTGGTTCGCGACTTCATCGTTCCCGCCTTCGTCATCATCTCGAAGAGTGCTGAGAGCGATGAGGCCCTCTTCCGCCGTCTCTACAAGGCAATGCCTCAGCGTGGCGACGAAACCGAACCGATGATGAACATCATCTCCTGGCGCAAGGGCGAGGAATTCATCAGCGTGGTCATTCCGAGAGAAAAGCACCGTCCGGAAGCCTATTTTGCCGAAGGCGACGCCCAGTTTGTGGTTTCGCCGGGAGCACTGGACATGAGCGGACTCATCATCACCCCTCGTGAGGAAGATTTCCGAAAGCTGACCGAGGAGAAAGCCCTCTCGCTGCTGCAGGAATGTGGCGTTTCGGAAGAAAAGATGAACGCCATCATCGCCAAACTGAAGGCATCTAAGGATGCCGAGGATGCAGCCGAAGCCTCTTCCACCTTATATAATAAAGGTAAGCAGCCCGACGTAACGGTGGGCATCGTGAGTGCGCAGAAGATTCATTTCTCGCTCAACAAACCTTATCTTGCCAAGGGCGAAAAGGTGCTGGGCGAACAGGTGGTAGAATTCTCAGAGGGCGGTGTGCTCTGGAACGGCAACCAGTACAGCCAGCTCACCTTCCATCCGCAGAGTGCCGACGCCTCGTTTTCGCTGAGCGACGTAACCATCGGTGTCAACTTCCACTGGGAGCGCAAGGAAACCCAAACCTTCCTGGGCACGCTCCGCTTTGTGGTAGAATCGGATAAGATTGTGGCAATCAATGAGTTGCCTGTAGAGAAATATCTGGAGAGCGTCATCAGCAGTGAGATGAGTGCCACTTCGAGTCTCGAACTCCTGAAGGCGCACGCCGTCATCTCCCGTTCATGGCTTCTGGCGCAGATGAAGAAGCGCCGAGAGGTGGCTGAGAGCGGCAACAACTTCTTCTCCTTCACCAAGAAGGAAGATACGCTCATCCGCTGGTACGACCGCGAAGACCACACCCTCTTTGATGTATGTGCCGACGACCACTGCCAGCGCTACCAGGGCATCACCAAGGAAACATCGCCCCATGTAGCTGAAGCCATCCGCCAGACCAAGGGACAGATTCTGATGGACGGCGAAGAAATCTGCGATGCAAGATTCTCGAAATGCTGCGGCGGAATAACCGAGGAATTCCAGTATTGCTGGGAGAACACGCCGAAGACTTATCTCACGGCGGTTCGCGACATTGCCCTAGGGGTGGAACATACACTGCCTAATCTGACCAATGAGGAGGAGGCTGAGAAATGGATCCGCTTCAATCCGCCAGCTTTCTGCAACACGCAGGACAAGAAAATCCTGTCAGAAGTGCTCAACGACTATGATCAGGAAACCGTCAATTTCTACCGCTGGAAGGAAACGCTCAGCCAGGAGAAGTTGCAGCAGCTCATCGCTGACAAACTGAAGATGGACCTGGGTGCCATCCTAGACATGAAGGCCGTGGAGCGCGGCAAGAGTGGAAGAATCAGCAAACTCCAGATCATCGGAACAGAGAAGACCTTTACCATCGGTAAGGAACTCGAAATCCGCCGTACGCTGAGCGACAGTCATCTGCTGAGTTCAGCCTTCGTGGTGGATAAGTATGATAAGGATGAACAGGGAGTGCCTCAGCGTTTCGAACTCATCGGAGCCGGTTGGGGGCACGGAGTAGGCCTCTGCCAGATTGGTGCTGCCGTGATGGGCGAGCAGGGTTATCATTATGATGCCATCCTGCTGCACTACTATCAGGGTGCTGAAATCAAGAAACTTTATAAATAGTGATGTAAAATGGTAACAAAGAAAAACAGTCGGAGTCCATGGGCATGGATTCCGACCCTCTATTTTGCCGAAGGACTCCCCAACGTCATCGTAACCGCCCTCTCTGTGGTGATGTACATGCAGTTGGGGCTGACCGATGCTGAGGTGGGTCTCTATACCGGATGGCTCGCCCTTCCCTGGGTCATCAAGCCCTTGTGGAGTCCGTTCATAGATTTGCTGAAGACTAAGCGCTGGTGGGTGCTCACCATGCAGGCTCTCATCGGAGCTGCCCTTGCCGGCATCGCCTTCTCGCTGCCTACCGCCTTCTGGTTCCAGGCAACGATGTGCTTCTTCTTCCTCATCGCCTTCTGTAGTGCCACCCACGACATTTCGGCAGATGGTTTCTACATGATTGAGCTGGATGAACATACGCAGACTAAGTTTGTAGGCTTGCGAAATACCTTCTACCGCCTCGCCATCATCTTTGTGAATGGTTTTCTGGTGATGCTGGCAGGTGTGCTTCAGGTTCTCTTCCGCAACCAGATTCGCTTCTCATGGGCGCTTATCTTTTACGGACTGGCAGGTATCTTCATCGGTTTGTGGCTCTACCACAGCCGCTTCATGCCGCGCCCGAAGGATGATGTGCAGACCGACAGAACGGTGGGTGAAGTGGCTCATGAACTGAAGAACATGTTCCGCACCTTCTTCGTGAAGTTCGGATTGGGTGAAACCGTCTGTGTGATGCTCTTTCTCTTGTTCTACCGATTCCCTGAAGCGCTTCTGAACACCATGACCAAGACCTTCATCCTCCGTCCTAATTCGCAGGGTGGACTGGGACTGTCACCTCAGGAATATGGCTTTGCCAATGGTACTGTGGGATTGATAGGTTTGCTGCTGGGTGGAATTCTTGGTGGTATTCTGGTGAGCAGGGATGGAATGAAGAAATGGCTCTGGCCTCTGGTTTGCGCCATTACCTTGCCTGATGTGGTTTACATCTATCTGAGTTATTCGCTCAACAGCAACCTCATCGTGGTTTCCAGCTGTCTTTTTGTCGAGCAGTTGGGTTATGGTCTGGGCTTCACGGTTCTTACCCTCTACATGCTGTTCTACAGTCAGGGAAAGTTCAAGACCTCCCATTATTCCATCTGTACGGGCATCTCCTATCTCGGATTGATGCTGCCGGGCATGGTTTCTGGATATCTGAAGGATATGGTAGGTTACCGCATGTTTTTTATCATCGTGATGGCATGTTGCGCCATCACCTTCCTGGTTACTGCTTTCCTGAAGATTGATCCTAATTTCGGAAAGAAAGAGGAGAAGGAAGAGGATGAAACGGAATTGGACGCGATAGAATAAATGATTATGTTAACGTAAAAACGAGGATGTGCGAACATCCTCGTTTTTATCTTTATTCCCCGATAATCGTTGCGATGAGGTGTCGGCTTCCGCCTCCCTCTCTGAATTCACAGAGGTAAATCCCCTGCCATGTACCAAGGTTCAGTCTGCCGTTGGTAATGGGAATGGTGAGCGATACACCCACCATGCTCGATTTGGCATGAGCCGACATATCCGTCGGTCCTTCATCCTGGTGCAGGTATCTTGGGTCGCCATCCGGAACCAGTCTTTCGAAGATACCCTTCAAGTCATGTCTCACATCTGGGTCGAAGTTCTCGTTCAGCGACAATCCGCAGCTCGTATGTCTTACGAAGAGATTCAGAATCCCTGTCTTAGGCAGCGCTGGCAGGTTCCTCATCACCTCGTTGGTTACGAGGTGAAAGCCGCGAGGAAGCGGACGCAATGAAAATTCTACTTGCTGTATCATATCATTCTTTGTTTTTTATATTTCAATTGTTTGTATCTTTCTGATTGTCAATTTACAAAGGTAATTATAATTTTATTATTATAATACTATTATAATGCAAATATAGGAAAGTTTAACCATTAAAGGATTTCTCTTCCTTACTATCTGCTACCCCGAAAAATCTTCTTCTTTAGAAGAAGGAAAAAAACAGAAAAAATAATCCCGAAAAAATTTGGTGGTTTCAGAATAATGATGTACTTTTGCACCCGAAATCAAGCATTAAGAGTTGCCCAGTTGTGGCACACCAACCGAGTTTCACATAGAGATAACCACGGTGGTAAAAGAATGTGTAAGTGTTTAACAACTTAAAATAATTATCTTTATGAATCCAAATTCAGATTTAAAGAACAATGAGAATGTAATGGCAGTTAATGCCGAGTCATCAACAATTAAGGCAGCTAATGCTGAGTCATCAACTGTTGGTGCAGGTTATGCCGAGTCAAGAATTTCAGAGTATGCAGCCCGCTTTGCTGCATACAGCGATGAGCGCTTGAAGCAGACCGTAGATCATGAGCGCAAGGTTCGTGGTTGGGGCAGCGAGCGCAGCTACTTCCTCGCCGCCCTGCGAGGAGAGTGCGAGAAGCGAGGCATTGATTACTGCTAATCAAGCCCCATCTGTGTGAATCTGTGAATTGAAAATCGGCGGCCGAAGGGAAAGCCAAATCTGTGGGAGTTTATGACTTGAATTCCTCGATGAAGGGTTGCAGGTTTCCACCTCTTGGCGAGTTATGGTCTTCAAGGATGGCGAAGGCGATGAGCTTGTACTTGTCCTTGAACTCCTTCTCGTCGATGACTTCGTGAAACAGTCTTGCGATATGTTTCGGAGGATTGTGGAAGGCGCCGCAACCGAATGCACCGAGTACGATGCTGTCGTGTCCGTTCAGCAAACCGATGCGCAGCATCGTCCTCATTTTGTTTTTCGTCAGTGCGGCATCTTCTTCGCAGATGTTCCCATCTCTATCTAAATCAGGATGATTGATGGCAGCTACTGCCACGAACGACATATAATAAGGAGTATTGAGCAAGGCAAAGTCATCCTTGGCTCCAGCCCTGAACACGGTAGCATCTGGCACATAGATGCCTCCGAATCTCACAGGCATCGGATATTGGAACTTGCTTTTCTCCAGACCGTAATCCTCGGCATATTCTGCATAACGATACATAGAGAGAAAGAGGTTGGTGCTGCGAAAGAGGCTCTCCTCCTGAGCCCGGCTTCCGTTCTTCACGCCACCGCCCGGGTTGCGACGGCTTGCCAGGTTGAGAACCACGGGATTGTATCCTTCCTGTTGCAACTGATGACCGCAATGGATGCTGTCGTCATTCTTCACGATAATCTTGGTGGAACCTTCTGCAAGGGTAGGTATGTTTGAAGCATCCAGTGGCTTGGTATAGAATCTGCTTCCCTTCAGCATCTTCGTGTTGTCGGGCAGTTTCACTTTCTCCCCATTCTCCGAGGTGTAATGTCCCTCCAGTACAATATCTATAGTTTGCTGATACACGTCAGCCAGTTGTCTTCTGTCGTTTATCATGATTTCTTCTGTTTATTTTGTTCGTATTGCTGGTAAGCGTATCAGGAGATTGCGAAAGATACGATTATTTTTTGCAATCTTCTAATTCTTCCTTTAAGTAATTGTATATATACAATGGACTTTGTATATACAAACCTGTTTCAGTGTTTGTTAGCTTTTGATAAATCTTAGAATTATAGATTGTATCAAAAGCTTTTAGCAAATCCATGCCATATTCTTCCTGGAGGAGAGAAGCCATCTCCTCGATATCACAGTTGATGATAAATTCGATTTTTTTATTATCTAGTTTCATTTTCTTTTAAGTTTTGCAATAGCCTTTTCTGTTCCGAAGAAATATTGGCTATTTAGTTTCTTGTATTCTAATCGTTTAACTAATTCTTCAATAGTGATGAAATGAAGCATGAAAAGGTTAATCTGAAATACAACACTATCATCTGCAATTGGACCAATAACGATATCAAAGTCATGGACTCTTTTACCTTTGGCCTTTCTGTTTGCTATGATGAATTCAGCCCATTCATTAGAGATTCCTTTGAAGATTTTTACTTTCAGATCTTTTGAAGAGAGTAGGCTTTCATCAAATTCATATTCTTGTACTACAGGTGAGCCTTTTTCTTCAAACGATGTTCGTCTCACAGCCATTTCTATAGCTTGTTGTTTGATATCAGTGAGATAGAAACCACGACCAAAATCTTTATTGGGTTTGCATTTTCTGAAATCAATTCTATCGAAATCAGTGTTTGTTCCGTGATATAAAATCATGATAGTGTTCCTCCATGTCTATTACAGATAATTTGCATATCTTCTAGAGCGTCCTCTAATGATAGTGTATGCTCTGCCGCATAGCATTCATTTAGAAAATCAAGCGCCTTATGTTCCTTTAGATAGTTAAAGGAAATATTAGAAGGCATTCCGAACTTATGTCCGAATTCAACAATGCACATGTTTATATATCTTATTTTATCCATAATTATGTCCTGCAGATCGGAAGAGCACACGTCTGAACTCCAGTCACCTTGCAACATCTC
>OCLU01000377.1_pt1 | contig 8205 bp, 7 predicted proteins | sample 1538861 | NCBI WGS metagenome assembly OCLU01 (sample SAMN04571730, study PRJEB22368) | human gut metagenome | biome: human gut; material: stool | host: Homo sapiens | place: Luxembourg | collected 2012-12-07
TCGGGTGGCCAGGCGGAAAAATCAGCGCCCCGCCACCGAATGACACCTTTTGCATCCCGGACTGTGTAGGATAGTACCAGCAGCCGGGAACACCCCGCAAAACTGAAAACTTTGGCAAACCTGGCGTGAGCCGGGGACGCAAAGCTTGGAGTCTTTTGTGCTGGCATTCCCCGGAGGAAAACGCCAGAAAACCAGAAGATAGTTCGGCTGCATTCAACACCGCTGTGACAGGCGGGGTACGGATGCGGCTTTTTTTTGTTGCGAGGCATCGGGAATGGACACGACCCCGGACTCTATACCAAAGGAGGGCATGAAAAATGCGTAAAAATCTTGCAAAACACACGGCGAAAAAGCTTCCGCTGGCCAAACGGGTGCTTGCGTTGTGCTTCGCGCTGATTTTCGTGTGCAGCTGTCTGCTGCCCGCCTTTGCAAACGGCACGGGCGCGGAGCTTGAAACGCCGGACACCGAAGTAGTGGAGGCCGCCGACCCCGGCACGGAGCCGGAACCCATGGATCTCTACGACGAGCCCGCGGCCGTGGCGGACGAGCCCGAGGCCATGGATGATGACTTCGCCATGGACGATCAGGTGGAAAAACCCGTCGTGGACGACGAGCCCGCAGCCATGGACGATCAGGTGGAAAAACCCGTCGTGGATGACGAGTCCGCAGCCATGGACAATGAGGTGGAAAAACCCGTCGTGGACGACGAGCCCGCAGCCATGGACAATGAGGTGGAAAAACCCGTCGTGGACGACGAGCCCGCAGCCATGGACAATGAGGTGGAAAAACCCGTCGTGGACGACGAGCCCGCAGCCATGGACAATGAGGTGGAAAAACCCGTCGTGGACGACGAGCCCGCAGCCATGGACAATGAGGTGGAAAAACCCGTCGTGGACGACGAGCCCGCAGCCATGGACAATGAGGTGGAAAAACCCGTCGAGGGCGACGAGCCCCCCGTGGCCGATGACACCCCTGCCGAAGAGGGCGCGACGAAGACCACCACCGACGCAAGCGGCAACATCGTCTATGAGTACGACACCAGCGGCACGACGTTCCCCGATGACGACGCGGCCGCGCTCCCCGATGGCGACCAGATGCAGGTGGACGCGGCGTTCTCCATCCCCACCAACATCTACCACTTCTGGCTCAAGAAGATGAGCAGCTACGACCTCGCGGACATCGCCGCCGACGCCGAGGCCGCTGAGATGACCGTGGAACAGTATCTGGCCATGTACGGCACCGACAAGGGCTGCTACCACATCATGACCGCCGCCGACGGCGCGAACCTGAAAGACTATCAGTTCGCGGACCCCACCTCCAACGATGACCCCGAGGGCAACAGCCGCACCTTTGCAGGCTGGTACTACACCGACGAGCTGGGCGACGAGCAGAAGTTCGTGTTTGACGAGCACCTGTACGTTTCCGAGGGCACGACCGTGGAAGTCTACGCGAAGTGGAAGAAGCCGGAAGCTACCAAGAGCGTTACGCTTGACGGTCAGACCATCAGCTTCAAAGTAGAGGGTGCAACAACGCTGAATGTTGAGGCGCTGGATACAGATACTCAGAAGAATCTGGAAGACGAGCTTATCCAGAAAATTGACCCGAAAGAGTATAATACCCTTTATACATTCAATATCAGCCCCAAAGATGAGGGCGGCCTTGAGCTTGAGCAGGCCAGCAAAGTTACCATTTCTGGTCTGGACCTCACTTCTGCGGCAGACGTAAAAGTCTTCCATCAGGGCGCTGATCTGGAAGAGCTGAAAGTGAATGTTACCAGCGATGGTGACTTGACTTTCACGACCAACGGCTTCTCTCCGTTTGCAATTCTGGTTGCAGACCTGTCCAAAGCAAATGACAGTGATAGCAGCGATGCAGATGACCGGATGGCAGAACTGGCAAATGAAGATAAAGCATATACGGTCTATAGTGATGGCAACAGTGCTGAAATTCAAGTAAATGGGACATATACGTTGCCAGGAAGCATAGAGTACCCTAATTGGTATTACAGCTATAGAAGCTACCATACATGGACAATTAAGTCCGGCCATGATGTAGTATCGTTTACTTCTGATACCAATATTCAGAAGCCGACAATTAAAGGAAAGGCTGTAGGCGAGGCAACACTTGTACACGAATATTCCTATGCTTACACAACTCGGTGGAACGGTTCATGGAACTACAGTGACAAAAAAAGCGAAGAGTTTACCATTAAAGTGAAGCCATTTGAAGATAACTACACTGGTACGGCCTACATCTACTACTTGAAGAGTCCTGCTGGCGATCCTATGAACAACGACACCGGCGAATGGGCCCCTACGGTAGATCGGAGTAAGTTAAAAGCACAAATCAATACGAATAGGGCAACATGGTCTAATGGCTATAATAAAGATGCAAATGGTAACATTACATCGACATTTACAAATAAGAATATTGTGACATCGACCAGTCAGATTTTGTCGGAGTATATCACATCGTGGCCTGATGGCAGCACAGGAAGTACTTGGACAGTAAAAAGAGGAGATAAAGAAACTGGAAGCTACTTCACCGATATCTGGAACAGCATTAAGGATGCGTACATCGAGAGCGTGAAAGAAGCAACCAAGGTAGATGATTTGACAGTAGACGATATCACAGAAATCACTCTTCAGCCTCGAAAAATTTCTCGAGATAATGCCTCGGATAACGGCCAAACGTACCATATTGACTGTGCAATCAGTGTTGTCAGCAAGAAAGTTTTTACTGCAAAGTTCATGGTGAAAGATCCGCAGGTGGACGAGAAATGGACACTGGTTGACTCCAAATATTATAAAGAGGGTCAGGCGATCATCAAGACTGCGAACGCAAAGATTGGTGATACCCAAAAGATTGATGGTGTTAACTACACATTAAAAGGCTGGTACACCGAAGACCCGGATGGAAACGTCGAAAAGTATGGTTCGTTGATTGATGAAAACGAGTGGACATGGGTTGGTTCAAACGGAACGGGTTTTAAAACCACAAGTACCGATAAGGTGCGCGAAGATGGTACCGTCTATTTCTTCGCTGTATGGGAACCTGAAACACAGCGAAGCATCAAAATCACCAAACAGGTTACGGGTTGGTTTGGCGACCAGACAAAAGCGTTTACATTTACTGTAGCTGACAAAAACGGAGTACAGATAGGTAACTTTTCGCTGACTTCTGGTGAGAGCCAAGAGATTGCGGATTTCAAGGTTCAGGCTGGTGACACTGTGACAATCACAGAAGACGGGGCTGAAGATTATGAAACCAAAGCTCAAATCTATTATAAGAATTCTACAACGAATGGAATACTGAGCACCGAAAAACAGGAATTCACAACTTCTGGAACCTCGAAGTCCATCACAATCGCCATCACAGCCGAGATGCTTGATTTGGACGAAATCGAGATTGTCGTTACAAATCATCGTGAGGGCGAAATCGACAACGGTGTCCTCCTCGACACCCTCCCCTACATCCTGATCCTCGTGGTCGTCGTGGGCGGCGGCGTGCTGCTCTTCCTCCGCAAGCGGAAGAACGACGACGATGAATAAGCCAACTTCCAAGCCAAATAAAATCACGAAAGGAGGTGGATGGATGGCAAAAGAAAAAGCCAAAGGAGGCCCGCAGCCCGCACAGCGCCTGCCCGGCGCGGAGGATGCCTGCATCAGCCAGGAGCAGCTGGAGATCGTGGAATGGTACCGCAAGGTGAAGTTCCGCAAGAACCTGCTCGGCGGCGTGGATGAAGTGCAGATGTGGAAGAAGCTGGAGGAGCTCTACGGCCTGTACGAAAACGCCATCCGGGCCGAGAGAGCAAGGTATAACGCCCTGCTGGAAGCCCATACCCCTCCCGGAGAGAACCATGAGGAGGGATGTTGATGGCGAAAGCCGCAAAAACACTCCCTCCGCAAGACCCGCTCACGGCAGGGCGCAGAGCCCTGCACAAGCGGCGCAACGCCGCGCAGGACCGCCGGGACGCGCTCAGTTTACTGGGCCGGGTGGTGGTGCTGGCGGCAGCCGCGTGGGTGCTGTTCACGCAGGTGTTCCTGCTGACACAGGCCTCCGGCAACAGCATGTTCCCCGCCGTCAAGGACGGCGACCTGCTCATCGGCTACCGGCTGCAGGGCACTTACGCCAAGAACGACGTGGTGCTCTATGAGCAGGACGGCAAGCTCCGGGTGGGCCGTGTCCTGGGCCGCGAGAACGACCTCATCGCACTGGACGATTCGGGAACGCTGATCGTCAACGGCTCGGCCCAGAGCGGCGAGATCCTTTACCCCACCTACGCGAAAGACACCCTCGAGTACCCCTACACCGTCCCCGCGGACAGCGTCTTCATCTTGGGAGACTACCGCACGCAATCCGAGGACAGCCGGGATTTTGGCCCGGTGGCCCTCACCGACGTCAAAGCAAAGGTGATCACCCTGCTGCGGCGGCGGAGCTTGTAAGTTATTGAAAATATTGATATAATATTTAGGAGGAATCCACATGAAACTCAAGAAACTGTTTGCTGGTGTCGTGGCTGTTGCCATGATGGCAACCATGTCCTTCCCCGCTTTTGCTGCACGTACTCCTAGCACTTATGCCACCAATGGTGATAGTAAGATTGCTGTGAGTGAGGATGGTACGTTTACCATTAAAAAGGCATACGCATCCAATAATGGTGCAACCGCTCCGAAAGAAAATTTCACCTTGACTGCTACGAAAGTGAGTGTAAGCAAGTCGAGCATTAGTGATACCGACTTTAAGGCTGCGGGTGCGTATGAGCTGACCATCCATGATGCAACATTTGAAAACGGCGATATTACTGATTTCAATGTGAAGCTGCCTAATTATGGTAAGCCGGGCGTTTTCGTTTACAAACTGCATGAAAATGACAATGGCACCGCCGGTGTTACTTATGATAATAACGATTATTATCTGACTGTGTATGCTTTTAACAAGGCAGATTCTACCGCTAAGGTTGAAGCAAATGATCTCCAGTATGCCGTTCGTCTGGATCGCGGTCTGCAAGGAAATGAAAACTTCGAAAAGAAAGTTGACACCATCAACAACAGCTATACTGCTGAGCCGCTGACCATTACTAAGACTGTTAATGGTAACATGGGCGACCGCACTCAGCCTTTCGAGTTCAAGGTTGTTTTCAATGCTGACAAGACTGTGAAGAGCTCCATCAGTGTTTCTGGTGATCACGGTGAAGTGACTGGTGTGGATTTGGACGATAACAACACCTTTACTTTCACGAATACCGCAACTGTTAACTTCACTCTGACTCATGGCCAGACCATGAACTTCCTGAACCTGCCCGAGGGCGTTACCTACAAGGTCGAGGAGGTCAATGTTCCTGCAGGCTACAAGACCTATATCAACGGCGCGGATACCACTGCGACAGCAACTGAAGGCACGATTGGGAACACTGCTGTGACCATCGGCTACGAGAACGTGAATGGCGATACTACCATTGACACCGGTGTTATCCTCGACAATGCTCCTTACATCCTGATGCTGGCCGTTGTGGCTGGTGGTGCTATGACTCTGGTCATCAAGAAGCGCCGCGAGGAAGAGTAATTGAACACTCTCTCCGCAAACACTTTTAAGAGCCTCTGGCGATAACAGCAGACCTTGCGGAATGCCAAAGCCTCTCACTTTGAAAGACTCCCCCGGCCGGGGGAGGTGGCACGAAAGTGCCAGAAGGGGGCAAGGTGTCTGCGGAGCAGACGGAGAGGGCAAGGATGCTGCCAAAGAGCCAGACACACAGCGATACGCACCCTGCTTGTCAGAGCCATCGTATCGCAACGCCGCTGGAGTAATTTCACCGGGCTTGCCCTCTCAGGCGCTGACGCGCCAGCTCCCCCAAAGTGGGAGCCCTTGGCAAAGAGGTGACGTTCTCCGCAAACACTTTAACCTAACTCGCAATTCTCTGAACAATAACCAACATCGCAAGCTGACTGGAGGTGGGCTGTATCACTTGGCAACGTGTAGCGCTGCGGACAGCCGACTTCCTGATCAGCGCGGTGGTGGTGCTGTTCCTCCTCACGGCGGGCGCTTACTCCGCTTACGCGCTGTGGGATAACAACCAGGTCTATGCCGCCGTGGATAACGTGCAGGGCGAGCTGCTGCAGTTCAAGCCTGCCGCCGATGGCGAGAACGGCGCCTCCTTTGAGGAGCTGCTGGCCATCAACTCGGACGTGAAAGCCTGGCTCACCCTGGACAACACCGCCATTGATTACCCTGTGGTGCAGGGCGAGAACAATTTCAGCTACATCAACACCGATGTCTACGGCGACTTTGCACTGGCCGGCAGCATCTTCCTGGATTCCGATTGTGATGGCAGCTTCCACGATCCGTATTCGCTGCTGTACGGCCACCACATGGAAAACAGCAAGATGTTTGGAGATCTTGACCTGTACAAGGACGAGGCGTTCTTCAACGAGAACACCACCGGCACGCTGGTCCTGCCCGACCGCACCTACCACTTACAAATTTTCGCCTGTCTGCTGGTGCCCGCGTCCGAGGATGCCATCTTCGACGTGAACCAGTGGGACGCAAACCTGAACGGTCTGCTCGATTTCGCACAGGAGAACGCGCTGCACCTGCACTCTGACACGCTGGACACCGTCCGGGCGCGGGAGGGGGCACAGGTGCTGGCCATGTCCACCTGTTCCACGGAGTTTACCGATGCAAGAACCATTCTTCTGGCGTGGATGACAACGCCGGAGCAGTAAAGGAGGGGATGAAATGAAGATCCGAAAATTCGCGGCGGCGCTGCTGGCGCTGGTGCTTTGCCTGAGCCTGAGCTTGCCCGCGGCCTTTGCGGAAGCACAGCAGCGTGTGGAGCTGAAAAACCTGACGGTCAACGTCAAGTGCACGGGCAATGCCATCCCCGACGAGCAGCTCACCATCCGCCTGACCCCCCGCAAAAAAGCCCCCATGCCCGGCGATGCCGCCGCGCTGGAAGCGTTCGTCAACACGGCGGACTGCACCCGTTCCAACGGTTATATGACCACCGCCACATTCCCGGAGACATTCGTCTTCACGGCCCCCGGTACCTATGAGTACGAGGTGGCCCAGCAGAAAGGCGGCTCCCTCAACGGCACTTACGACACCCGCACCATGGTGCTCCGTGTCACCGTGAGCTGGAGCGGCGACACGTTGGTGGCCGTGGCCAAGGTCTATGAGGCTGGCCAGTCCTCCAATGACAAGGAAGACAGCATCCTGTTCAATAACACGTTCAACAACTCCGCCCCGGACGACCCGTACGATCCGCCGTATATCCCGGGTGACCCCTACATCCCGGACCCGAAGCCCACGCCTGTGGTGCCTACCCCGGAGACCCCGGTGAACCCGCCGGTCCTGGACGCGCGGCCGGATACCACCCCTACGGTGTCCACGGTGCCCACGGTGCCCGCCGCGGAAACGCCCGTCAATCCTCCGGTGGCTGACGCGCGTGCCCCCAAGCTGATCCAGACCGGACAGCTCAACTGGCCCGTGCCGGTGCTGGCAGGGCTGGGCACCCTGTTCCTGGCGGCTGGCGTGATCCTCCTTACCAAGAAGAAAGAGGATGACAATGCGTAAAGCATCCCCGGGCGTCATCTGTGTCCTGCTGGGAGTCGTCCTGCTGCTGGCGGCGCTGGGCCTCTACGGCTACAACCGCTGGGAGGACGCTCAGGCCGGCGCGGAAGCCCAGACCGTCGTACAGGATCTACAGGAAAAAGTCGTTGAACAAACGCAGAGCGCGGCCTCGGCTCCCGCCATCGACACCAGCTCCCTTGACCCGGAGCTGCCCGTGGTGGAGCTGGACGGCTACGAATATGTGGGCACTGTCTCCATCCCCGCCATTGGCATCGACCTGCCGGTGATGAGCGAGTGGAGCTACCCCAAACTCAAAATTTCCCCCTGCCGCCAGTTCGGCTCCTCCCGCACCGATGATCTCGTCATCGCGGCGCACAACTACGAGTCGCATTTCGGCAAGATCGGCACCCTCGCCCTGGGCGATGAGGTCCGTTTCACCGACATGGACGGCATCGAGAACCACTACACGGTTTCTGCCATTGAAGTCCACGACCCCACCGATGTGGAGGCCGTGGAGCACAGCGGCCACGATCTGGTGCTGTACACCTGCACCTACGGTGGCAAGACCCGCATCGTCGTCTTCTGTGACAGAAGCAATTGAAGACATTCCCGGATTCCATTCCCGAGATCGGAAGA
>OCLU01000390.1_pt1 | contig 8126 bp, 3 predicted proteins | sample 1538861 | NCBI WGS metagenome assembly OCLU01 (sample SAMN04571730, study PRJEB22368) | human gut metagenome | biome: human gut; material: stool | host: Homo sapiens | place: Luxembourg | collected 2012-12-07
GCTCTTCCGATCTCCGTGGTCATCTTTATTTCCTTTCCGTTGCTCATCCGGATCGAAAGCGCCTCTACACAAGGGGAGCCGATGTTATAGATATTGCTGGAAGGGGCTACCGGATAAAAGCCTGCGCAGTTGAACATATACCAGGTCGACATCTGCCCGCAGTCGTCATTCCCGCTCAACGATCCCGGTTCATTTCCATAAAAACGAGCAACGATCTCCCTGATCCACTTCTGGCATTTCCAGGGTTTGCCTAAATAGTTGTACAGATAAGCGATGTGGTGGCAAGGTTCGTTGCCATGCCAGTAGCCACCGATACGCCCCTGGATGTCATGCGCTCCCGGAATATCGTCCGGCAATTCGACCGTAAAGAGATCGTCTAGTCGCTTCTCGAAAAGTTTCTTCCCTGCCAAATTGATATATCCCTGCACATCATGCGGAACTGTCCATGTATATTGCATTGTAAAACCTTCGGTAATATCTCCCCAACCGTTCACCGATCCCGGTCCTTGATAAGCTACCGGAGTAAACGGAGTACGCCAATTACCCTGGCTGTCACGACCACGCATATACTTCGTTTCCGGGTCGATCAGAGTCTGATAAGAAAGAGAACGATTCAGAAAATACTGATAATCGTCCATCTTGCCCAAAGCTTTGGCAGCCTGTGCGATACAATAGTCGTCATAGGCATATTCCAATGTTTTGGAAACCGACTCCGCCTCTTTGTCAAACGGGACGTAGCCATTCCGCATATAGTCGGGCAAACAGTCGTAATGTTCGTTCAAGGCAGTCGTTTTCATCGCCTCATACGCCCGTTCGTAGTCGAAACCTTTCACACCTTTGACGATCATATCCGCCAGGACGGAGACCGCATGATAGCCGATCATGCACCAAGTCTCGTTTCCGTAAAAAGACCAGATCGGGAGCATTTTCTCCACACTCTTGTCAAAGTGGGCCAGCATCGAATTGGCGATGTCGGCATTTATGTCCTGATGCACTAAATTGAACCAGGGATGCAAAGCCCGGTAGGTGTCCCACAAAGAAAAAGTCGTATAGTTGGTAAAGCCTTTCGCTTGCTCGATATTCTTGTCCAACCCCCTGAAACGGCCATCCACATCCTGGAAAACAAACGGATGGAGGGCGGCATGGTAGGCAGAAGTATAAAACGTTTCCTTTGTCTTCCGGTCGGTAGTTATCCGGTATTTTTGCAATTCTTTCTCCCAAAGTTCCTCCCCTTTCTCTTTGAGGCTGTCAAATGTCAGTCCGTCCAGTTCCTGCATATTCATCTTCGCCCCGGAGGTACTGACGGAAGAGATGGCCGTTTTCACGATCACTTCCTCCCCTTCCCCAGTTGCGAAAGAAAGGCAAGCCATCAGGTTCTTCCCCCAAGCCTCACGTTCGCTCCTGAACCGGGATGTATTATAGATCACCGGCTTCTTGTCCTGCATGAAGCGCAGACCCGTCAATTTTCTGGAAAAGACAGCCGCAAAATAGACATGGCGTTCAGGTCCCCACCCTTTCACCAACTTATAGCCAGTGATGGTCGAATCGTTTTCCATGCGCAGGTTGGCCCATTCGCACGACTGCCAAAGCGTATGGTTCATATCAATCATGATAAATGATTTTTCCGATTCGGGATAAGTAAAACGGAACATGCCACTCCGTACCCCTGCCGTCATCTCCGCCTTCACGCCGTAGTCTTGCAAGCGGACGGCATAATAGTTCGGAGTAGCCTGTTCCTCGTCGTGCGTGTATCGGGAACGATAGCCCTCATCGGGATTCTCACGGCTTCCGGGTTCCAGTTTCATCTCTCCGGTTCCGGGGATAAACAGAAAATCTCCCAAGTCAGGAATACCGGTCCCGCTAAGATGCGTCAGGCTAAAGCCCAGGATAGAAGTGTGGTTATATTTATAACCGGCAGCCGCATCATAATATTTAGCATCCGTATCCGGGCTGATCTGGATCCCTCCGAACGGGATCTGCGCTCCCGGATACACATTGCCATAACCATCCGTTCCTACCAGCGGATTGACGTATTCCGTCAACTTTTCATTCTGTGCCGTGCCGGATAAGGCGGCACACGACACAGCGATCAAAGTACAAATTCGTAATTTCATATTCAAACTATTGTCGTTATAAATAAAAAGGACTATCTGAAACAAGGTCCAAATAGCCCTTTTGATTATAGTTAGACTGAAAGTCCTATTATAATTAAGTGCTTATGTTAATATTAATGCTTCCAGCCATCTATATGCAATCTTATTTATTTTCCCAATTCATTGGAGAATGAGTAAGGAACGTCACTGTCCTGCGTACCCCGGCTTTTGTTCGGTGTGGCCGACATATTATAATGAATGTTCATGCCACGCATCAGGTCGCCATGTGTCAGATAATTTTTCGTATAGTTCTTGCCATTCACCTTCATGGACGAGATGTAACGGTTCGCCTCGCCATTATTGTTGGCCTTGATTACGACCTTCTTGCCGTTTTCCAGATTCAGCGTCACGCTTTTGAACAGCGGAGACCCTAAGATATATTGGTCGGTACCCGGACAAACCGGATAGAAGCCGAGAGCCGAGAATACATACCATGCCGAAGTCTGCCCGTTGTCCTCATCACCGCAATAGCCGTCGGGAGTCGCGAAATAGAGCTTGTCCATCACTTCACGCACCCAATACTGTGCTTTCCAAGGTTCGCCGGAATAGTTGTATAGGTAGATCATGTGCTGGATCGGCTGGTTGCCATGCGCATAATTACCCATATTCATAATCTGCATTTCGCGGATTTCATGGATCACGCCACCGTAATAACTGTCATCAAACAAAGGCGGGACATTGAATACGGAATCCATCATGGCGTTGAAACCGACCTTTCCTCCCATCAAGTCGATCAGTCCCTGCGGATCATGGAAGACCGACCAGGTATAATGCCAACTGTTACCTTCCGTAAAGGCGTCTCCCCATTTCAGCGGATTGAAAGGAGACTGGAACGAACCGTCCTCGTTACGGCCACGCATCAACTTGGTTTCAGGATCGAATAGGTTCTTATAATTCATAGCATGTTTCGCGAAAACGGCAATTTCGGATTCAGGTTTGCCCAAAGCCTTACCTAGTTTATAGATAGCCCAGTCATCATAAGCATATTCCAACGTACGAGCGGCACTTTCGTTGATTTTCACGTTATAAGGCACATAGCCCAATTTATTGTAATATTCATATCCCAGACGTCCGGTCGATTTCACCTTCGGATGTACACTGTTAGCCCCATGCACGACAGCCTCCCAAAGCGTCTCGATATCATATCCGCGAAGCCCTTTCAGGTAAGCATCCGCCACAACAGAAGCCGAGTTATTACCGACCATGCAGCCACGATGTCCCGGACTTGCCCATTCCGGCAGGAAGCCGCTCTCCTTATAGGTATTGGCAAGCCCCTCCTGCATCTTCGTATTCATATCCGGATACATCAGGTTCAAGAAGGGGAACAGGCAACGGAACGTATCCCAAAAACCGGTATCGGTAAACATATACCCCGGCAGCACTTCTCCGTTATACGGACTGTAATGTACAACTTTTCCGTTTGCATCAAGTTCGTAGAAACTGCGCGGGAAAAGTAGCGAACGGTACAGGCAGGAATAGAATGTGCGTAGTTTGTCCACATCGTCGTCTTCCACGGCGATACGTCCTAAAGTTTCATTCCACACTTGGCGACCAGCCTCGGCTATTTCGTCAAACGAACGATCGCCCAATTCTTTCAGGTTCAGTTCAGCCTGTTCAGGGCTGATAAAAGAAGAAGCTACGCGAGCATGGACAATCTCGCCCTTGCGGGTGGAAAAACCGACAATGGCACCGGTATGGTTCTCTTTCGCTTCAGTCTCGCCTTTGCGGATCTCATCATCACCGACAGTCGCCTTATAAGTAAAAGGCTTGTCAAACACGACGACGAAATAGTTGCGGAAGTTCTGAGGCACCCCTCCGCTGTTACGAGTCGTATAGCCAATGATCTTGTTTTCTTCGGGTATGATCTTGACATAAGAACCACGGTCGAAAGCATCGACAATCACATACGAGTTGTCCGATTCGGGGAAAGTGAAGCGAAACATGGCGGCACGTTCCGTCGGCGTGATTTCCGTCACAACGTCATGGTCAGCCAGATACACCCGGTAATAATTCGGTTTTGCCACTTCCGCCTTATGGGAAAACCAGCTGGCACGTTTATCTTGGTTAAACACCACTTTACCGGTAACGGGCATAATGGCAAACTGTCCGTAATCGTTGATCCAAGGGCTGGGTTGGTGAGTCTGCTTGAAACCACGGATCTTGTCCGCGTCGTATGTGTACGCCCAGCCGTCTCCCATCTTTCCGGTCTGTGGCATCCAGAAATTCATACCCCAGGGCATGGCAATTGCCGGATAAGTATTACCTGTCGAGAGAGAAATTTTCGACTGGCTCCCGACCAGCGGATTCACGTAATCCACCAGGTCCTTTTTGTCAGCCGCATCCACCGTAAAGAGGCTGCTGCAAAGCGTAATCGCTAAAATTAATAATTTCTTCATGGATAGAATATGTTTAATTAATTTGAAGACAAAGAATAGGGTCTGTCTGTCCCGTTAAAAACACGTTTTTTATTAGGAGAAGAGGTCATTTCGAACGTCAGCGTACCACCATCCATAATGTCCTGCTGAGTAATGAACCCTTTCGTATAGGGCTTGCCATTCAACTTGACCGACTTGACATAGCGGTTTTTGTCGCTCACCTTGTCGGCCTTTACCTCAAAAGTCTTTCCGTTTTCCAGCATAACCTTCATATAAGGCAAGTAAGGAGCTCCCAGCACATACTGGTCCGTACCCGGACAAACCGGATAGAACCCCATCGAAGACAGGATATACCAGGCAGACATCTGGCCGCAATCGTCGTTACCGCACAGGCCGTCGATATTATTGCGGTACATTTTATTCATGATTTCACGCTGCCAGTATTGCGTTTTCCAAGGTTGCGAGGTCCAGGCATACAGAAACGGGATATGATGGCTCGGTTCGTTGCCATGCACATAGCCGCCCAGCAAGCCTTCCTCCGTCACATCCTCGGTCTGGGCGAAAAACTCGGCAGGCAGGTGCATCGTAAACAGGGAATCGAGCTTGGAGACAAAGGACTTGTCGCCTCCCATCAGGCAGATCATATTGTCCACATCCTGCGGCACGTAGAAAGAATAGTTCAAGGCATTTCCTTCGATAAAACCTTCACCATGCGTGTTCAGCAAGTTGAAATTCTCTTTCCAGCGTCCGTCGGCATAACGAGGACGGGCATAGCCCATATTCGTATCAAAAACATTCGTATAATTGGCCGCCCGTTTTTTATACGTATCGGCAACAGAACGGTTGCCGGCCAAAAGCGCCGTGTGGTAGATGGTCCAGTCGTCATAGGCATATTCCAACGTCAGGGAAGCGGCGCTACCGTTATGGTCAAGTGCGACATACCCTTTTTCCATATATTCGCCGGTCCCGTCCAGGTAAGGGATCGTGGAACTACTCACCATCGCTTTCAAAACCTCTTCCTTGTCTAACGGAAGACCTTTCGCCACGGCATCGGCCAAAACGGAAACGGAATGATATCCGATCATGCACCAGTTTTCATTTGCCATATGGCTCCAGATAGGCAAAGCCTTATGCACGCTTTGCTCGCAATGCTTCAGCATGGAGCGGGCGATATCCGTATTTACCCGGCGGTTGATGATGTTGAACAGCGGATGCAGGGCACGATAGGTGTCCCAAACGGAAAAGACCGTGTAGTTCGTGAAATCGTCCGCCTTGTGGATATTATGATCCAGCCCGCGATACTGTCCGTCCACATCCGTATAGACACAAGGATTGATCATGGTGTGATACAAAGAGGTATACAGCATCGCCAACTGGTCGTCCGTACCATTGGCTTCGATAACGGACAATTCCTTATTCCAGGTTTCACCGGCACGAGCCGCCAACCGGTCGAAACTATAGCCGGAGGCTTCAGCCCGCAGATTTTTCAAAGCGCCATCCGTGCTTACGCCGGAAAGCGCCACTTTCACTTCCAATTCCTCGGAAACCGCCGGATCGAAATCGAAATAAGCAACGATCTTGCGTCCGCCTATATCCGGGAAGTTTTCTTTCATATTGAATTTGCCGTATCCACCCCGGTAATTAACTTTTGCTTTTTCCTCGCATCCGTAATGAACGACCGGTTTGGAGAAAGACATGGCAAAGTAGGTATAGTTGGTACGCGCCCATCCGTTCGTGATACGATAGCCTGTAACCAGCGTATCGTTTTCGACCCGGATATTCGTCCAAAGGACTTTTCCGTCGTAATTGTAGATACCATGAATCATATCCAAAATGATTCGCTGGTTCTTCGCTTCTTTCGGGAACGTATATTTATGCACACCCACCCGCTTGGTTGCCGTCAGTTGTGCTTTCACGCCGTAGTCGGCCAGCATCACTTCATAGTAGCCGGGACGGGATACCTCCGTATCGTGTGAGAAACGCGAACGGTAGCCGCCATCCGGGTCGGTTGCCGTTCCGGGATTCAGTTTCAATTCGCCGGTAGCCGGCATAATCAGGATATCGCCGAGGTCGGAATGTCCGGTTCCGCTGAAATGCGTATGGCTGAACCCGACGATACTGCTGTCCTTATGTTGATAGCCGGCACAATATTCATAGGCACGCGGCTGATACTTGCCATCCACGTTATGAGGGATCGTGTCCGTGTCCGGGCTCAACTGGACCAGTCCGAAAGGCACGCAAGCCCCCGGAAACGTATGTCCCATCCCGTTTGTCCCGATAATCGGATTCACCAATGCTGCCTTATCTTGGGCGGACAAGTTCCCAAAGATCAGCAAAGCTGAAAATAAAAGAATTGTCTTCTTCATGATATCTTGTTTCTATATTTATTTTGATAAAAAGGCTTGATACTCATTCCACAGCCCTTCAATGCTGGCATCATCGCCGAACATACGCTTCATCGCCTTGTCGAAACTCCATTCGTCGAGGTCGCGGACCGTCTCATGGAACTTGCGGATGGCATCCGGATCTTTGGTCGTCAGCCATTGGATAAAAAAGCCTGTCGTACGATAACCGTCCATCCAGTTACCACCCGGTTTGCGGGTACTCATATCGAAATATCCGGCCTGGGCACGGACTGCATCCGCCAGCCCTTCGATACAAGCCCAGAATGTTTTGTTGGTTGAATAGGAACCGATTCCTTTCGGTTCGAACTGATAGGCGTGTACCAATTCATGAAACAGGACACCACGTGTTTCAAAGTCGAGCTTATAAAGGGATTCGTTCGCTGATTTCTCAATATGCTGAGTGCTGTAAACAATCGAGGTATTGGCCGGATTACCACTCTTGGCTGAAACTCCGTCATAATCTTTCAACGTATAATGAACCTTTTGAACATCATTCATCGTATCTTTTGCCGAATAGAAAAGAATTTCGGCTACCTTTCGAGCATGATAACGTATGTATTCGTCCGGATTCTGGACAAGATCCTCATAAATGGCAGCCCCCTTAGTTTCCGGATCAATCACTTCGTAATCGATTTCCGGATATTTGAAATCTTCCCAGCCGGCATTCAGATTCTCATCGAACAACACCACATCTCCCAACACCAATGTATCACCAACTGCCGTAGCAGCTTCCAGCATATACTGTTTATAATTGGAAGGTTTGGTTATCGAACAAAGAATTTCCTGATAGCGTGAACAGAACGTCTGGTCTTTCCGTTCATCCACAACCACCCAGTTCTTCCCGTCATAGGAACCTTTCAATGTCCAGGCAGACGGATCGTGAACAGGCGTCTCGCCGGACGAATAGATTTTATAACTTTGGATGGGAACAGTATATTGTTCATCAAAAATCACTTTATTTACCCCTTCCGTTCCCACGAAACAGGTTGTCGGATTCCCATCTGACAATTCAGGAACATTCACCGGTAATTTTGCCTGACAAGAACACAATAATAAACTTATCGATACTAATATATAACTCTTCATGCTTTCAAAAATATTTCAGTTTTTACTTATTCGACAACTTAATGAAAATACTCCGCTGGAAATACTAAATCATCTCCAGCGGAGATTAAAACTAAAAACACAAACTC
>OCLU01000416.1_pt1 | contig 7966 bp, 10 predicted proteins | sample 1538861 | NCBI WGS metagenome assembly OCLU01 (sample SAMN04571730, study PRJEB22368) | human gut metagenome | biome: human gut; material: stool | host: Homo sapiens | place: Luxembourg | collected 2012-12-07
GATGTTGCAAGGTGACTGGAGTTCAGACGTGTGCTCTTCCGATCTCTCATTTAGTAACTAAAAAAGAGAAAATTATGAGCAGATATATTTTTGAGACGAAGATGGAAGTAAGAGATTATGAGTGCGATATTGAGGGCATCGTGAACAATGCCAATTATCTGCACTACATGGAGCATACCCGCCATCTCTTTCTGAAGGAATGCGGCCTCAGCTTTGCCGAAATGCACAACAAAGGCGTGGATGCTGTGGTGGCGAGAATGAACCTGCAGTACAAGGTTCCGCTGCAATGCGATGATGAATTCTTCTCGCGTCTGTGGCTGGAGAAGCAGGGCGTGAGATATGTTTTCCATCAGGACATCTTCCGTGCCAAGGACGAGAAACTCTGCCTCAAGGCAACCGTAGAACTCGTCTGCCTCATCAACGGAAAGCTGGGCAACAGCGAGGACTACGACAAGGCATTCGAGAAATACTTCTCTCCTCAGGGTTAACAGGTTAACAGTTAACAGCTGATTTTTCAATACCCCTTCCGCACACGAGCGAAGAACTTGCGTTCCGAAAGAGGCAATCCTATAAACCATAAAAGCCGAAACAATATGGAGCAACTTCTTCATTATGTGTGGAAGCACAAGCTCTTCCCACTCTCTCCACTCACCACCACCTGGCACCAGGCTGTAGAAGTAATTGACCCCGGACTGCACAACCGCAATGCAGGGCCCGATTTCTTCAATGCCAAAATCAAACTCAACGGAACCCTATGGGTGGGAAACGTGGAGATTCATGACAAGGCAAGCGACTGGTATGTGCACGGACATGATAAGGATGAACGCTACGACAACGTTATCCTGCACGTTTGCGGAACCATCGATGTAGAAGCCAAGAACTCGAAAGGCGAGCCCCTCGTGCAGTTGCAGCTCGACATCCCCGAAAACGTATCGAAACATTATCAGGAGCTGCTGAGCATCGACCAGTATCCTCCCTGCTACCAGATTATCCCATCGCTCACCCGCCTCACAGTGCACAGTTGGATGAGCGCCCTGCAAACCGAGCGCTTATCGCAGAAAACCGATGCGATAGAGGCGCGCGTGAAGCAATGTAACGGCGATTGGGAAAACGCCTACTTCGTGACCCTGGCGCGCAACTACGGGTTCGGAATCAACGGCGACGCCTTCGAGCAATGGGCTTATCATCTGCCACTGAGGGCCGTAGACCATCACCGCGACGACCTCTTCCAGATAGAAGCCATCTTTCTGGGGCAAGCCGGACTGCTGGAGCTGAACACCATTCCCGAAAGATATCAGAAAGACGCACTGAACGACGGGTATTTCTCCCGATTGAGGAACGAATATCTCTATCTCTCGCATAAATTCTCGCTGCAGCCGATGGATTACAAGCAGTGGCGCTTCCTGCGCCTGCGTCCGCAGAACTTCCCTCACATCCGCATCTCGCAGTTAGCCAATCTTTATTATAACCGCCGTGCGGGGCTGAGCCAGCTGCTCGAGGCAAGCACGGTGAAGGAGGCGAAGCAGGTGCTCTCAACCAGCGTTACGGAGTATTGGGAAACCCATTATACCTTCGGCAGCACGAGCATCCGGAACGAGAAGCACCTCTCCCCTTTCTCGCTCAATCTGCTCATCATCAACACCGTGGTTCCCATCCTCTTTGCCTATGGAAGGCACCGGGGCGAGGAGAAATACTGCGACCGCGCCTTCGACTTCCTGGAGGAACTGAAGGCCGAGAATAACCACATAGTAAGGATGTGGAAGGAATGCGGCCTGCCGGTAGAGAACGCCGGGGATAGCCAGGCGCTCATACAGCTGAAGAAGGAATACTGCGACAGGAAGGAATGCCTGAGGTGCAGGATAGGTTACGAATACTTGAAGAGATAAAAGATAAAGATTATGGCTGATCAACAGGAAATACTGAACACCATCCTCCTGACAAGGCTCAATTACTTCAGCCTGGCAGGAATGCTGGAGCTATACAGAAAGGTAGGCTCCGCCACGCTCATTCTGGAGCATAAGAACAACCTCAGAGACATCCTCCCCGATGCCTCGGATAAACTCGTGAGCGCTATCCAGAACTGCGAAGAAGCCCGAAAACGCGCTGAGGAAGAACTGGAGTACGACATACGCTACGGAATAGAACCCATTCCGATGAACGACGACCGCTATCCGCAACGCCTCAAGGATTGCGATGACGCACCCCTCATCCTCTTCTATAAAGGCAACGCCAACCTCAACCAGCAGCGCGTCATCAACATCGTAGGAACCCGCCACTGCACGCCTTACGGCGAAGACCTCATCCGCCGCTTCATCACCGACCTGAAGCAGCTCTCGCCCAACGTGCTCATCATAAGCGGACTTGCCTACGGAGTGGATATCGTGGCGCACCGTCAGGCACTCGCCAACGGCTACGAAACCATAGGTGTGCTGGCTCACGGTCTGGATGACCTCTATCCCCGTCAGCATCGGGAAACGGCGGCAAGAATGATAGAACAGGGCGGACTGCTCACCGAATTCCTTACCCGTACAAACGCTGATAAGATAAACTTCGTGCGCCGCAACCGCATCGTAGCGGGAATGTCGGATGCCTGCATCCTGATAGAGAGCGCAGCTCACGGCGGCGGCCTCATCACCTGCGATATTTCGCAATCCTACGGCAGAGACGTCTTCGCCTTCCCGGGCAGGATAGGCGACCACTACAGCGAAGGCTGCAACAACCTGATACGCAACAACGGCGCCACGCTCATCACCAGTGCCGAGGACTTTGTGAAGGACATGCGCTGGCAGGATGACGCCACCCTGATGCGAGCCAAGCAGCAAGGCATCGAGCGCAGCCTCTTCCCCGAGTTATCGCCCGAAGAGCAACTCATCGTAGAAGTCCTCTCCAAGACCAACGACCTGCAAGTGAATCTCATCTCCGTAAAGACGAATATCGACATTTCTCGCCTCACTTCCCTCCTCTTCACATTGGAGATGAAGGGAGTCATCAAGACCTTTGCAGGGGGAATGTATCATCTTTTGAAGTAGTATTTTCTTTATTTTCAGAAAAAAGCAGTAACTTTGCAGCCGCAAAAAAGAAGATATACATCATAGGAATAAGAAGATTTCACTCGAAACTCATGAAAATAGGTAATATAGAATTTGGGTCTCAGCCCCTCTTCCTCGCTCCGATGGAAGACGTAACGGATATTGGCTTTCGCATGCTCTGCAAGCGATTCGGAGCTGCCATGGTTTATACTGAGTTCGTATCGGCGGAAGCCTTGGTGAGAAGCATCAAAAGTACCGTCAGCAAGCTTACGATAAGCGATGAAGAGCGCCCTGTGGGCATTCAGATTTACGGCAGAACCACAGAGGACATGGTGGAAGCTGCCAAAATCGTAGAACAGGCGAAGCCGGATGTGATTGATATTAACTTCGGTTGCCCGGTGAAGAAGGTTGCCGGAAAGGGTGCAGGAGCCGGAATGCTCCGAAATATCCCATTGATGCTGGATATTACAAGAGAAGTGGTAAAAGCGGTAAACGTGCCCGTAACCGTGAAAACCCGATTGGGATGGGATTGCGAGAACCTCATCATCACCGACCTTGCCGAGCAGCTACAGGATTGCGGAATCCAGGCGCTCACCATCCACGGAAGAACCCGTAGCCAGATGTACACCGGAGAAGCCGACTGGAGCCTCATAGGAGAGGTGAAGAACAATCCCCGCATCCATATTCCTATCATCGGCAACGGCGACATTACGACCCCGGAAGAAGCCAAGCTTGCTTTTGAGAGATACGGCGTAGATGCGGTGATGATTGGCCGCGCCACCTTCGGAAGGCCATGGATTTTCAAGGAAATCCGTGATTATCTGGATAATACAGGCGCAACTCCATTAACCGTGGATGAGAAGATTGACCTCCTGGAGGAGCAGCTGCGCATCAACGTAGAGCGCATCGATGAGTACAGAGGCATTCTCCACACCCGTCGCCACCTGGCTGCCTCCCCTATCTTCAAGGGCATTCCCGATTTCCGTCAGACGAGAATCGCCATGCTGAGAGCCACTACCGTGGAGGAACTGAAAGAGATACTGAAAGAATGCCGGGAAAGAATCAAGGCGATAGAATAAGAAACAAAAAGGGAGAATCCAACAGACACCTGTTAGTTTCTCCCTTTTACATTTAAAAGATTGACTTTATATAATCCATCAAATTTTCATTCTTATAGCTTGGAGTTTGAAGTGATCTACCACCCTTAAAACCATGCTTAATCAAAACACCTTCATTCAATTGGTCTCCAGAATATTCTGCAACCAACTTTAATCTAAAAGTAATATCCGCAGGAGCTTGCTCGAGCCAATATTCTGAATCCTCACGCTGACAATTATCGGCAACAACTTGAGTTTTAAATCTAACGTTTCTAGTATTTGACATAAACAAATATACTATATCTCCTACTTCAAAATTAGCTGTATTTACCCAACTTATAAATCCACTCTTTATCAAGCTCTTTGCGTGATTACATTTTTTCTCATTTGCAAAAGCAATCCACTCTTTATTCCCCATTGTTTGAAAAATATTTGATAATATCATCTATTGTTGCCTTAAACAACCTACCATAATCAGAACTTACACTATTAGGTGCCCATATCTTAAAACATTTTTGCCCTAATGTGCTACCATAAGAGAAAGTATATGTCAGTCCCATCACTTCGAAATCAAAATGTTCACCAGACTTTGCTGTTTTTAAAGTTTCAGAAAAGTCTTTTAGATTTTTTACAGCAGTTTCCTTATCTCCCAACAACAAATTCACATCATCATGAAATTTTGAATTATTACGTAACGTTAGAGAATACACATCCCCTTTCTCTGTTGTAGACTTCATCAAACTGACAGAACCATTTGTAAACCCCTTTACCCTCTCTATTGAGCCAGACTTTTTTAATTGAGCATGACTCATAATTGGGCAAACACTTAAAATTAAGGATAAAAGAAGTATAACTTTAAATCTAAACATAATCAAAAATAATTATCAAATTACTATTGTCTCATCCACAGCAAGTCAAAGTACATCAATCTGGTTGCCATTTTGATTGGCTGCCCCTTCTTTCCTCCTGTATATAAGAACTCCTGCTCTTCAGAGGTAAACAGAGGTTGAAAACCGTTTTTTTGATAGAAAGAGATTACTTCGGGAGCATTGATTGCATCTACTATCACAAAGCGACAGCCAGACTTGTTGTCATGAGACATAAACCAACCCTTGATGAAATCAATGACTTCACTGCCTATTCCCTTTCCACAAAAATCCTTGTTTACGCCCAAACGACCGATAAGAATACCAGGGTATCTACGCAGAGGCTTTTCATGATGCGTAAGACTTTTCATATAATCCTTACGGCTTCTTGGCAAATCATAAATACGAATGCTATCATTAGAAACCGTAAAGGCACAAACGATTTTGGTGGGGTCATCATTCTTTCGAAAACAATATGATTTCCCCATCAAATAATAAGCATAGCGTGTGGCATCATTCGTGAAGAAATCATCCAGATCTTCATTGCCACACGAGAATGGTTGACAGGTGGATAATAAGTCATCTGTCAATTCACTAAAAAAGCATTGTGAACTCAGAAACATAAATGCCTCCTTTCTTATCTCATACCTGCCTTTTCCAAAATGCTGCGAGCCATTACACAAAAGGGATGTTCTTCGATATTTTTGAATCCCTTAAAGTTGCGCTCGGCCTCTTCTGCATGGCGCAAAAACTCTTTTGCTTCTTTACCATGCAATGTTGGTATTGCTTTGATTGCTGTTGCCATAATCTTATCTCCTATCATTATGTCAACTGCCAACCTGTAACAAAGTTAACAGGTTAACAGTTAACAGCTGTATTTTCTATACTTCTACCTGAAATTGAAGAAACCTAGCTTCCTCAAATTATAGAGAATGGCTTTACTTCTTCAATATCGAAGCACCTTCGAGCAGGGCGAGTGCCTTGTTCTCGTTCTCCTCCATGATTTCACGCTCTCCCGGACCCTTGTCGTTGATTCCGCAGAGGTGCAGGATGCCGTGGATGATGACGCGATGGAGCTCATCATCGTAGGTCTTGCCAAACTGCTCGGCATTGGTGCGGACCGTATCGAGCGAAATCACGATGTCGCCGTTAATCACATCATCCTCATCGTAATCGAAGGTGATGACATCGGTATAGTAATCATGACCCAGATACTCGTTGTTCACTTCGAGAATCTTCTCGTCATCCACAAACATATAGCCAATCTCACCCACCTTGCGGCCATGAGAGGCAGCTACCTTGCGAATCCAGGCACTCGTATCACGCTTCTTAATCTTTGGCATTTTCACGCCGTCTACATTGTATGTAATCATACGCTTCTTCCTCCTATTTTTATTTTATTTTTGGTAAAAATTCATCTACTTCTCTTCCGAAGAATCTCAGCTCCCTGACCAGCGTTGAGCTGATGCTGCTGTATCTTGGGTCTGAAAACAGCAGGATGGTTTCTACGCCGCCCAACTGCTTATTGATGTCAGCCTGCTCCCTTTCGTACTCGAAATCCTTGGCAGAACGGACGCCACGAACCAGGAACCTGGCTCCCAGGCGATGCGCCAAATCGATGGTGAGATCATCGTAAGAAACCACCTCCAAGCGATAACCCTTAGATGCATCCTCCGCATCCACCAACTCCGAACATTCCTTCGGGAAAACAGCCTTGATATCCTCCACACGCTTCGAGATTTCCTCGCTGGCGTGCTTCAGTTTGCTCACCGCCACTGCAATCACGAGCTTGTCGAACATCGGCAAGGCACGCTCGGCAATGTTCTGATGTCCTATCGTAAATGGGTCGAATGTACCCGTAAATATTCCAATTTTCATAAATATTTATCCTTTAACGGCGCTAGCCCTAATTCAACATTTAACATTCAACATTCAACATTCAACATTACTCAAACAAGTCTCCCTGCATAATATTGCTTGTATACGGATTTCTGCCGAGATGCTCGTAGGCAAGCGGCGTTGCCATTCTTCCTCGCGGCGTGCGCTTGATGAAACCCTCCATGATGAGGAACGGCTCGTAAACCTCCTCTACGGTGCCGCCATCCTCGCCTATTGCCGTGGCAATGGTGCTTACGCCTACCGGACCACCACGGAACTTGTCGATGATGGTGGTGAGAATCTTATTATCAATCTCATCCAAGCCATACTGGTCGATGTTGAGCGCCTTGAGCGCCATCTGGGCAATATCGTAAGTGATGGTTCCGTTGCCCTTTACCTGGGCGAAATCACGCACTCTTCTGAGCAGAGAGTTGGCGATACGAGGAGTTCCGCGCGAACGGCGGGAGATTTCCACAGCCGCCTCATCCTCTATCGGCACCTTCAGGAGCATCGCACTTCGCTTGATAATCTTTTGAAGCGTAGCCGGGTCGTAATATTCCAGATGCAGATTGATTCCGAAACGGGCACGCAATGGGGCTGTAAGCAGACCGCTTCTCGTTGTCGCTCCCACGAGGGTAAACGGATTCAAGTCTATCTGGATGCTGCGAGCCGAAGGACCCTTGTCTATCATGATGTCGATGCGGTAATCCTCCATCGCCGAATAGAGATACTCCTCTACGACAGGCGAAAGACGGTGGATTTCATCGATAAAGAGCACATCGTTGGGCTCCAGCGAGGTAAGAATTCCTGCCAGATCGCCCGGCTTATCAAGCACAGGACCCGATGTAATCTTGAATCCTACGCCCAGTTCGTTGGCGATGATGTTGCTCAGCGTGGTCTTACCCAATCCCGGCGGACCATGGAGGAGCGTATGGTCGAGCGGTTCGCCACGATATTTGGCAGCCTCAACAAAGACCTCGAGATTTTCCACCACGCCATTCTGTCCGCTGAAATCAGAAAACTTCAGCGGGCGCAGCGCCTTCTCGAATTCCTTTTCGGCAGGCGAAACCATTTCTTGTCTTATATCAAAATCTTC